>Ga0209480_10000057_pt1 | contig 126368 bp, 117 predicted proteins | sample JI61114C2DNA_FD_187501 | JGI IMG/M metagenome (GOLD analysis project Ga0209480, IMG submission 187501) | Wastewater effluent complex algal communities from Wisconsin, to seasonally profile nutrient transformation and Carbon sequestration -... | ecosystem: Engineered > WWTP > Effluent > Algae...
AAAAGAAAATAAATTATTCAATTTTAAAACAAACTTATTATGTCAACTCAAGCAGTAGCAACAAAATGGGGTATTGATCCAACACACACCGAAGTTCAATTCAAAGTAAAACACTTAGTGATCTCCACGGTAACCGGATATTTCAAAAAATTCAGCGGAAGCATAGAAAGCGAAAGTGATGATTTTGATGGCGCTCAGGTTTCGTTCAGCTTAGATGCAAACAGCATTGAGACCAATCAAACAGATCGTGATAACCATTTAAAGTCACCCGATTTTTTTTCGGTTGAAGAATATCCAACCCTTGACTTTACGGGCGAGCTAAAGAAAACTGGAAGCGATTACAAATTGAATGGCGACCTTACCATTCGTGGAACCAAAAAGAATATTACCCTTGACGTAGACTTTGGTGGTATTATGGTTGATCCTTGGGGAAACACCAAAGCTGGCTTTGAAATAAATGGAAAAATCAATCGCAAAGATTTCGGTTTAAACTGGAATGCATTGACAGAAGCGGGTGGCATGGTAGTGAGTGAAGATGTAAAACTTCATATCAATACAGAATTAGCGAAAGGATAATTCTTACCTATTTAAAATAAAAAATCCTACCCCTATGTGGGTGGGATTTTTATTTTCCCCCCATTGGTTTGGACAGCACCTTGCAAAGATTTAATTTTCCTTAATGCAACGCTACAAACCTACCCTACGTCTCATTCTGCTTGCTGGCCTTGTAGGCGGAATATTAGATATTACGGCCGCCATCCTAATTTATTGTGTAAAGGGTTCGCTGCCTATTAACACGTTATTACAAAGTATTGCTCGTGGTATTCTGGGCGATTCATCATTTCAAGGTGGTTGGTCAACAGCCGTGCTAGGGTTGCTCCTTCATTTTGTAATTGCCACACTTATTGCCGCGGGTTATTCTCTCCTATTAAAAGTAATACCCATTTTATATAAATATACATTGGCAGCAGGAATCGGCTATGGCATAGTTGATTGGCTGACGATGAATTATGTGGTAGTGCCATTAAGCCTTGCGGCACGAGGGGGTGTTGTTTGGAACACAAATACTTTTCTTAATATTGGTGCGCATTTATTTTGTGTGGGTCTTTCAATAGTGTACTTGACTCACCAGGCGTATAAGGCGCAACTTAACTAAGCGTGCGAAATGAGATTTTGGATTTTGATTTTACTTTTTGGAGTAAACAATGTTTGTGCTGCGCAAGCAAAGAAAACTTTTTACGAAAGTGAAACCTTAACTATTGAAAAACTTACCGAGCATACGTTACTTCATATTTCATATTTAAATACAAATGATTTTGGAAAGGTTGCTTGTAACGGAATGATTGTAATCGATAACGGGGAAGCACTGATCTTTGATACCCCGGCTGACGACAACACCTCCAAAGAATTAATTGATTGGGTAGAGAACAAGTTAAATTGTAAGGTGAAGGGTGTTATCGTTACGCACTTCCATACTGATTGTTTAGGCGGATTGGCAGAATTCCATAATCGGCACATTCCTTCTTATGCTACCAATAAAACGATCGCCTTAGCAAAGTCACATCATTGGACACTGCCGCAACATGGATTTGACGCTCAACTAGAAATACAGGTTGGTAACAAAAAAGTACTAAACAAATATTTTGGTGAAGGCCACACTCAGGATAACATCGTTAGTTTTTTCGCACCTGAGAAAGTACTTTTTGGTGGCTGCTTGATTAAAGCTATTGATGCCGGAAATGGAAATCTGGAAGATGCTAATGTTAACGACTGGTCAACCACAGTAAAAAAAATTAAGAATGAGTTTCCTAAGGCTAAACTAATCATTCCCGGCCACGGAAAGCCAGGTGGACAAGAGCTACTGGATTATACGATTAAGCTTTTTGAAAAATAAACACTTTGCTGAATGCTACGTTTCCGGCAATCCACTATTCGTGGAATTTCAATAATCACTCATACCGCAACGTACTCGAAGGATTTGTTAAGGCAGCCTTAATCGTTTGTGAGCTAACGGTAATCAACGCCAACACAACTGCAGCAATGGCTGATAAAATGTAGATTCCGAGATTCATATCAATATGATACGCGAAAGAGTCAAGCCATTGATCCATAAAATACCAGGCGAGTGGCCATGCAATGAGGTTAGCCACTAAAATCAAGATTACAATTTCTTTGGAGAGCAAGCTTAAAATGCTGGGGACTGATGCGCCTAACACTTTGCGGATTCCTATTTCTTTTACACGTTGTAGTGTGTTGAATGTTGCTAAACCAAAAAGACCCAGACATGCAATAAAAATTGCCAAGCCTGAGAACATAGTAAACAACTGACTTTGTTTTTGTTCTTCTTCATAGAGTCTGCGATAATCGTCACTTACAAATTGATAACTGAACGGACGCTTAGGTAAAAATTCTTTCCATACTTTTTCAATGTGTTCAATACCTTGCGTTACCTGATTGCCAGCAATTTTAACAGATAGATCGTTGTAACTCTGTTTGCGTTGGAAGAATACTAATGGAATAATGGGTTGATGCAGCGATTCAAAATGAAAATCTTTTACTACGCCAATCAATTTACCTTTGGTGCCACCATAGCTAAAATCTTTATCGAGACCATCGCCAATATTTTTCCAGCCATACATGTTGGCAGCAGTTTCGTTAATGATAAAAGCCAATGAGTCATCCGTAGGAATTGATTTTGAAAAATCGCGGCCAGCAGCCATTTCAATTCCATAGGTTTTAAAAAATTCAGGATCGGTCATTACCATTTTTGTAGTGATGGTTGAGTTAACCAAACTATCACCAATAGTAACAAGCGGTGGTCCCTGACTATCCAACAATCTGCCGGTAGGAATGCGCGATGAGCGAGAAGCATTTTCGATGGCTGATGATTTAGTCAGTTCATTATAGAAAGCATCGTAGGTGTCTCCAACTTCATCGTAAAGACTGAGTACCACAACCTGATCTTTGGTATAGCCAAGATCGCGCGAATTCAAATAGCCCAATTGTTGAAAGGTTATAGCGGTTGCAATCAATAGTACAATAGAAATTGAAAACTGAGAGATCACCAGCGTTTTTCTCACCAAGCCCTTTCCTTTCACACTTCCTTGCTGTCCTTTTAATACTAAGGCGGGTTTAAAACTTGAGATAACGAAGGCTGGATAAAGTCCGGCAAGAATGCCCACTAAAATGGCAAAGCCAATCAGACCAGTAAACAACATCCAATTATTTATTGGATTGATACTCAGGAATTTTCCGGTAAACTGATTTAACCACGAAAGTGCCACGAAGGCTAAACCACAACCAAGAACTAAAGAAAGAACAGAAATTAAAACAGACTCGCTTAGGTATTGCGTGATCAATTGATTTTTAAAAGCGCCTACTACTTTTCTTAATCCAACTTCTTTGGCGCGTTTGGTAGCGCGTGCTGTCGATAAGTTTATAAAATTAAAACACGCAATCAGAATGATAAACAATCCGATTACGGCCATCATGCGCACGTTGTTAATATTTCCATTCACTTCCAACTCATCATCTAAATGTGATAGCAAGTGTATGTCAGAAAGCTTTTGCAAAAACAAAGTTGTTGCTCTTGAGGCTTTGAAATCGGCAGGAGCTCCATTCGCTATGGCGAAATTGGCATAATGACGTTCTAAAAAATCAGGAAATCCCGTTTCCATTTTTTTAGGATCAGCACCTTCTTCCAACAAAAGGTAAGTACCAAAGGCATTGTTGCCCCAATTTGTCTCTAATCCTTTTCGGCCATAAATCTTGTCGTTTTCGAGTGTGCTGAAAGAAACTAAGTACTCGGGATGCCAATGTGATTGCGAGGGAAAGTCTTTATACACACCAGTCACTTCCAGATCAAATTGATTATTTGCCCGCAGGCGTTTGCCAATGGGATTTTCGTTATCGAAAAATTTCTTTGCCGATTTCTCGGAAAGCATGATTGTAAATGGACGACTGAGTGCCGTGGTTTTATCACCGGCTGTTACATCAATGTCGAAAATTTTAAAGATGTCGGGCTCGGCCAGGAAGAGATTTTCTTCTGAAAAGTTCTTTACTAACTCTCCGTTTTCCTCACGACCAATCACTAAACCAAAGTTGATGGTGCGCGCCATTTCTTCTACTTCGCCAAAATCATTTTTGATCAGTGGACCAATAGGCGGAGCCACGTTTGCCAAATGCAGATTTGGAACACCATCGCGACTTAAAAAATTACGCGTTACACGATAGATGCGATCTGCCTTAGTATTGTATCGGTCATAACTCAATTCGTCAGACACAAATAAGTATATAAGAATGCAGCACATCATAGCCAGCGCCAGTCCGGCAATGTTGATGAAGGCTGTTAGTTTGTTTCTAAATATAGAACGAAAGGCAACGGTGAGGTAATTTCGGATCATGATCTGTAGGTTTATGATTACTTAGACTCCGGATTTTCAAATACGTTACAAGGACAACACAATTTACAAGATGTTGCTTGTAATACGAAGTATTACTTTGATGGTCAAAATAATTCTATGAATGACACTTGTCCGGTATCGCACAAAACCACAAATACTAATCCTTTTTGGTTTCCGGTCTTTCGCCTTACAGTATTGTATTACCCTTTTTGAAATCGCTAGGCCGAGAAACCTAAAGGCATCTGAGAAAGCCACTTGGACAATTTAAATCAAGGTTCTATCTTAGGATACAATATGTATAGAAACAGAGTATCTTACATAAAGACGTTGGCTGGCAAGCCAACCATCGGGAACTAACAGGTGTCTAATGATAAACTAACTATGAAAATCTTGGAAGCCATTATTAAGAAAGTAAATAGAAATTTGGTTGGATCCGTGTGTCTGATCATCTTTTTCTTGTGTAGTTGCGCAAATGATAACGTACAACAATTTAAATCAGAAGGTTCTATAATTGGACAAGATTTTAGAAAGTGCGTGTGTTGTGGAGGATGGGAAATAGTCATTGATGGTACGACATATCATTTTGATAAGCTTCCAAGCAATTCAGGAATAAACTTGGATACTGAAAAATTTCCGATTAATGTAAAACTAGACTGGACAATTGATACCACATCATGTAAATGGATTGTCATAAGTAAGATAATAAAAGAATGAATTCTATTGATAGTAGAAATGATCTTCAATAATACACTTTGCACTGTGAGAAGCATCGTCACCGAACGATAAGTTATGATGATGGGTCTCCCGACCTGTCAGTATATTTTTAATGAGTCTGATTATTTGATTTCGTCAGGTCAGCAGAGAAAGAATAGACAAGCAATTTTAATCGTGTTTGGCCTGCTATATTATTATAAGTCTTCCTAAGGCTATTTCAAGAACTTACTTCAAAATCCTATTATAATAAAGATCCGTTGTGGTTGCCCAGGTTTTGCCATCATCGTTGGTAACTTCAAATAACTGACGAACAAGGTTTGGTTCCATATTAAAGAAAGTAAGTCTGGTAATTTGATTTTTGGCATCAGGCTTTGTAACAAATACTAATTTGTTGTCTTTGTATTCACCATCATTAAACTCAAGCACAGCGCCCTTATCATCCACCCAGGTTTGCATCCATTTACCTGTTGCAGCATTATACAGATTAAAACTTTTGCCAGAATAAATTTGTGGTTTAGCCGAAGTCCAGTTTTCATAAATCACACAGTCACCCAACATAAGTTGAACACTGCTGTTGCCGGCTTGCTGTCCGGTTGTCGATTTAACATCCCACTCACCAATCCAAAAATCAAATTGCCGCGCTTCTTTCGAATACTTGCATGGATAAATTCCCTGCAACAATCGCTGATGAATTTGTTCTAACTCAGGAGTTGATTTTAGTTTAGCAAGGTTAGCATCAGTTTCAAAAAGTACTAGTGCACTAAAACCATTGGTTAATGCCTTATCCATCGCAGTCACACATTTTTCTTTTTGATTGGCTTGTGCATACGCAGTGGCGAGGTAAAAGAAAGTCATAGGATTAGGCCCCAGTGCGGTTGCCTCTTCCAATTGTTTAATAGCAGCTTGTGTTTTAGTTTGATTTAACAATCCTATTCCGGCTCGCATTCGTGCATTGGCGTTTTGTGGTTCTTGCCTGGCAATTGCCTGATATGATAAAACAACGTTTTGCCAATCCGCAGCAACAAAATAAGTGTTCGCTTTCGCACGATCTTCCTGGGTAATCGATTGTGCAATTGTGGCAAACCCTGAAATCATAAGAGCGAAGAGCAGGAAATTTTTCATAGCCTCAAATATTATAGCTAAAGCTATGGTTTTTTTATTATAAATTTTGACTCATGCTTTTCGGCAATCATAAGGATTGTTAAATTAAGTTAATGAATAGAGTGCATGATTTGTGTTTGCTTACCTTTGCGCTATTAGAAGATGAATCCAACCAATCGAATTGCATTTATTCTGGTAGCCATTTTTCTGCTACCGGTTTTATTCTTTTCAGTCTATGAAATTTCGTCCCTAAATAAGGATGAAAAAATGATTGAAGAAATATACCAGAAACAACTGGAGGCAATTTTATTTTCAGTAAATCAATATTCAGACAATGCCTTAGAAAGTTGGCTTACAAAAGCTGAGGCTGGATTTCAAGAGCCAATTATCAACAATCAGATACCATTAAGTATTGAGGCTCTTTTAACCAACTCAACTATCGAAATGACTTTCGTGATTGATAGTGTAAAAGGAAACTCTCAGGTTCGTAGTTATTCACAAGATAGTACGGCTCATCCTTCAAATGATGTTATTCGCGAAACCCTTGAACAGAACAAAGCATTAATCGATAAGCTGATCGGTTACAAATTAAATGGCTTTCAGAAATCAGTTGTTCTGGAGAACTCCCAAAATCTTAAAATACTTATTTTTTTAATCGGAGGTATTTCGAAACCCATGCAAGTAGCTGGTTTTGTTATCAATCCCGATGCATTGATTGAAGATTTAATAGGTCCACGCTTACAGATTATTGCGAAAGATCAATTTATTCTTACCGTTTATCGCAAAGACTCTCAATCACCACTTTATTCTACGCAGCTTGGCGACACTACGCGCTTATCGTCCGAAGCCTTCACCAAAGATCTTTGGATCTTCCCGGATTATGCATTGGGCATTCGCACCATGGGCGCATCGGTTCAACAACTTGTGCGAGCACGCACCAGCACCAACCTTTACTTATTGGTTGGGCTAAGTTTGATTTTAATCATTGCTCTAATTCTTGTCTACCGAAATGTTAAAAAAGAAGTACAGTTAGCGCAAAACAAATCCGATTTCGTTTCAAACGTTTCGCATGAAATCCGAACGCCACTGGCACTCATCAGTATGTTTGCCGAAACGCTCGAGATGGATCGCATTAAATCGGAAGAGAAAAAAATGGAATACTATTCCATCATCAGCAAAGAGGCCAACCGCCTTTCGGGAATCGTAAACCGCATTCTTACGTTCAGTCAGACTGAAGCGGGAAAGAAAACGTTTCGCATCGAACCGCTTGATCTTTCCACTCGGGTTGCTGAAGTTTTAAAGACGTATGATTTCCATCTTAAGAATAAAGGTTTTGAATATACCATTACGGAAGTATCATCATTACAAGTAAAAGCCGATAAGGAGGCGTTAACAGAGATGGTGATAAACCTGATTGATAATGCGATGAAATACAGCCACGAAGTAAAGCGCATTGAGATTAAACTCGGATCGGATTTAGATTTTGGTTGGATTAGTATCCGCGACTTTGGTGTTGGCATCAGCAAGGCCGACCAGAAACATATCTTCGATAAGTTTTATCGGGTATCAAGCGGAAATCTGGCCAGTGCACAAGGAACAGGCTTGGGGTTGTCCTTGGTGAAACAATTAATTGAGAAACAGAATGGAAAAATTTCCGTTATAAGCACGTTGGGTCAGGGATCAACCTTTACTCTTTACTTTCCCATAGCATAAAAGAAATGGCTAACATTCTGATTATTGAAGATGAACCCTCCATGCAATTAGGCCTGCGCGACAACCTGGAGTTAGAATCCTATCAGGTGGATGTGGCCGCTGATGGCGCACTGGGATTATCAAAAATAAAAAGCAATGTGTATGATCTGATACTGTTGGATGTTATGCTACCCAAACTTTCGGGGTTTGATGTTTGCAAAGCTGCGCGATCGGCCGGTATCAATACGCCCATTATTTTATTAACTGCACGTGGTGAGGAAATTGACAAAGTGTTAGGCCTTGAATTTGGTGCAGACGACTACATCACCAAACCTTTTAGTGTACGCGAATTACTGGCGCGCATAAAGGCAATCTTACGAAGAAGCTCAGTAGCAGTAGTCAGCGAGGATGCTGTGCAGATTGGTCGGTTAAAAATTAACTTCAATGCTTTTCACGCCAAGGAAGGCGATCAGGAAATAAAATTATCGCACAAAGAATTTGAAATTCTATCCTACTTACATCAGAATAAAAATCAGGTTGTGAGTCGGTATAGCTTGCTTGAAAAAGTTTGGGGTTACGATGAGCAACCCACTACGCGCACAGTCGATAATTTTATGGTTCGTCTTCGCCAGAAGGTCGAGCGCAACCCCAACCAACCGCAAGTAATTCTTACCGTGCACGGTTCTGGCTACAAACTTGTGAGCTAACACAAGGCTTTAACTTCTGTTACATCTTGTTACAAACCTTTACCGCGCGGTGACATCTTACCCTAAAGGCTCCCCGTTATTTGTACTGTAACTCAAATGAGGACAGACACTAAAAAAAATAACAATATGAAAACTAAAACAATTATTCTCGGAATCTTCGTTGCCATCATCAGCACATTCACATTTAACAATTCAAACGCACAGCGGTTGGATGAGCCCGCAATCAAAGTTGTGCCAGCTTCAGAAAAAGATGCCGTAAAAGTCATTTATGGCTATCACGCTAACGATGTTGTAGAAGTTAAATTTCTTTCAAACAACACAACCCTTAAGGTTGACAAAATCAAAGCAAAAGATTTTGAAGATGGCTTTATGAGAACATACAGTTTAAAAAATCTGGATCAAGACGATTTGCGTATAGAGGTATCTGGTTCCGAAGTATCGGCTACCTATCAATTAAAAAATATCAACGGTCGTTGGATAGCACAACTTGAAAAGTCGAGCTATAACTATCCGATTGTTGCACTGAAATAATCCTTTAATTGTTTAGGGATTAGTTTGAGGAAGGTGCTGCAACTTTTGGTCAGGTTGCTCACCTTCACTCAAACATTTGTATTTTTGACTTACTAAAAATTACATGTTAAAATATTTTCTATTTGCGATTTTACTAGGAGCCAGCATTCAGACAAACGCTCAGGCAGTTAGGCTTAATGGAGATTGGAAATTTCATATTGGCGACAATCCGGTTTGGAAAAACACAACGTATAACGATAGCAACTGGGAAAAAATTTATGCGCCCTCCCCTTGGGAAGATGAGGGCTTTAATGGGTATGATGGGTTTGCCTGGTATCGTAAAAAGTTTGACGGCAAAGAATTAAGCAAGGAGGAAAATTATTACCTAAGCCTGGGCTACATTGATGATACCGATGAAGTTTATGTGAACGGAATCATCATAGGATTATCTGGCTCTATGCCGCCCAGATTTAAAACTGCTTACAACAGTGAGCGCAAATATGCGTTGCCTAACGACATTATCAATTTTAGTGGTAACAATGTAATTGCTGTTAGGGTTTATGATGTAACACTGGGTGGCGGCATTATTGATGGGCAATTGGGTATTTATCGCGCACCGCGCAGTCGTATGTTGGTTGATCTGCATGGCCTTTGGGATTTTCAAATTGAAGATGGGGATTGGACTAAAATTATGGTGCCCTCACCGTGGGAGCAGCAAGGCTTTCCGCGACTTGATGGGGACGCAAAATATAAACGCACGTTTATAGCCGATGAAAAACTATTAGCACAGGATGAAGACCTGGTGCTGGTGCTTGGTAAAATAGATGACTTTGATAAAACATATTTAAATGGTCGGCTTATTGGTAAAACAAATGATGGCGGCCACTATGGGCAAAGTGGTTCGTACCAACAAGTGCGATTGTATAAAATACCAACCGGATTACTGAAGAAGGGATCAAATACTATTGAAGTAGAGGTGTTTGATATGGGTAATATAGGCGGCATCTACGAGGGGCCTGTTGGGATATTAACCCGCACCGCTTACGAGCGATATTATAGATAGCTCAGAGGATAGTTGATAATTTTGTTACCTCAGTTTCTCTAATTTCCATCGCGAATTGCCAATTTCTCTAGAACCCAATTGAAACGAATAAATGCCTTGATGGAATGTGAGGATTTGATGAGATTGCTTTGACAATAGACAACAATAGGATTAGTTGTCATTATTACAATCTTTGTAACAGTTCAAGTCATAAACTATCATGGTCACATTTCCAGAATTAGTGCTAACAGCAACCGGAGCTTTTGTTGTTTGGGCCATCAAAGGCTTCAAGGGCAAATTTGATGATGAGATGGTTCATTTGGATAAGCGACATTCTATAAAAGGAATAGTGCGACTGTGTATTGGTACGGCCATTTGGATTGCCGCATTATGGACGGTAAGCATGCTGCTTTCAGAACCGGAGCGCACAGAATATTACGAGTATATTCCAAATGCGAAAGGCGAATTAAAATTAAAGAAGATTGATAAGTAATTTATAAGATTGTAAATCAATGCCACCCAAATCAAAACCAACCGACCAAGAGCAAGTAACCCAACAAATCAAAAAGCTAGCAAAGCCTTTGGCTGAGGTTGTTGAATACCTGAGACAACTTATTTTAAGCACGGATAACGAAATTGGAGAACGGATAAAATGGAACAATCCAAGTTTTTATTATACGGGTGCGATGAAAGACTTTGATCCCAAAGAATATAAGCGGGAACTAATTGTTATGAATCTTCACAAAGGCATAATTATGCTAGTCTTTCCAAGTGGCGCAAAAGTGATTGATAAATCGGGTTTGCTGGAAGGCGACTATAAAGACGGAAGGCGCCTATTAGTTTTTAAAGACTTAGCCGATGTTAAAGCAAAAGAGAAGAGCCTGCAAACCATAATTAAAGCCTGGTTGAAATTGGTGGATAAGTAAATGAGATCAGAACTAATGAGTAAAACTTTTTTACAAGCTGAATGGCGCAAGTTGGCAATGGCCAATTATGCAATTGATAAAAGTGTTTTAACCAAATACTTGCCATACAAAACTGAATTTGACTTATGGAACAACACCTGCTACGTGAGTCTGGTTGGCTTTATGTTTCAGAACACAAAACTAGTAGGACTTAAAATTCCTTTCCATACAAACTTTGAGGAAGTGAACCTTAGGTTTTATGTTCGCTACAAGGATAAGGGCGAATGGAAACGTGGAGTTGTATTTATAAAAGAGATTGTGCCCAAGCCCGCGCTCACGTTTGTTGCCAACACGGTTTACAAAGAGAATTACGAAACCATGCCCATGAAGCATCTCTGGCAAACTTCGGGCAGCAACCTTACAGTTGAATACCAATGGAAAAAGAAGCGCTGGAATAGTTTTAAGATGATAACTGAACTAACCGCAAATTCAATCGAAGCCAACAGCGAGGAAGAATTCATCACCGAACATTATTGGGGCTACGCAAAAGTTGATGATAAAAAGACTTCGGAGTATGGAGTAGAACATCCCAAATGGCAAGTATATAAAACTATCGAGTATTCAATAGATGTAGATTTTGGTGCGGTCTATGGAAACGAGTTTGATTTTCTTATCAAGGAGAAACCTAAATCTGTTTTTCTAGCCGAAGGTTCAGAAATAAAAGTGAAGATGGGTCGGGCTTTGTAAGATTGGGTGCTCTAAAATGAAGTCGTCAGGCTGCAACACCTGACGACTTGAAATGCTACATATATGTTAAAATGATAGCCGTGATTACTAACATAATCAAATGATAGCCCGTGTTAATAAAAAATAATTTCCACGATTTCTTTTCCCAGGTAACTGCGCCAATATCTACTGGAAGGTAAAAACCCAGCCACGTAAAAACAGCTGCATTGGTAATGGACATAGCGGGCGACATTTCATTCATGCCAGGTACATACGACCATGCCATTTGGTTATGCGCAAACACATACGCCATCAGAAAATTTCCAATCACCATAAAGATCATGCCCTTTGCCATTTCTCCACCAGTAGGTTTAATGGTGGTATCAAATCCCATTTCTTTTCCCCACGCTTTTCCGAACAAGGGCGTGTACCAGATAAATCCAAAAATAAAATTAGCCACTACCGCTACGATAACAGCCATCATGTTAATCTGTATTTCCATATAATTGGGGTTAGGTGTGTTTTTAGGAGTCTATACTAAATTTAAGGAAATTTTATTAAGTACAATAAATCGGGATAAAAAGGTTAAAAGACTTTCCTTACCCTGCACTAGCAAAACCTTTGTTACCTAATTTTATATCGTAGTAAAACTAATCCCGATACGATGAGAAAAATAATAGTTCTATCAATGATTACTTTAGATGGAGTAATGCAAGCACCTGGTGGTCCTGAAGAAGATACCTCAGGTGGTTTCAAATATGGAGGTTGGACCGAACCTTATGGTGACGAAGCGTATGGTAAGGTGGTGGAAAAAGAGTTAAAACCATCAGCGTATCTTCTGGGCAGAAAAACATTTGAGATTTGGGAAAACTATTGGCCCGAGCATGCAGACTTTTGGCCCGGTATAAATGATGGCAACAAATACGTTATGTCCAACACCAGAGAAAAGTCGGATTGGAAAAATACAGTTTTTATTAAAGGCGTAGCCGATATAGAAAAGCTCAAACAATCAACAGGCTCTCATATTCAAGTATGGGGCAGTAGCGAACTCGTTCACCTGCTACTTGAGAACGATCTTGTAGATGAACTCCATCTCAAAATTCATCCCTTGATTCTTGGTAAAGGAAAAAGGTTGTTTGACAATAGTTCAATTCCGTTAGCATTAACATTAACCGAGAGTTTGATAACATCAACGGGAGTTATTATTGCCACTTACACCCGTCCTGATAACCCTCAGGAGAGAGCAGTCAAGACGGGTACCGTAGGAGCTTAACTGAAATCAAGATTTCCCTAAATTCTTAATAAAGCAATGACTTTGCTGGGGAAAAAAGTATTAACTCCTTATAGGATATTTTTAATGACTCTTATTATCGGCTACTAGAGATTGAATATCAATCTCCTTATTTAATTGCGCCAACTCTTCAGGGGTATAGTAGATCAAATCTTTTCGTTCCATTATTGTAACAAAACTTTCCGTAATGTTTCCAGAAGCATCTTTGATTTTATTCAAATCCAGACCAAGGTGCTTTGCCAGAAAATTGTAAGCCGCAATCCGTTTGCTTGGTCCGTAGTCGTGACCTTCATTAGCCAAATGCACATTTTCAACATTCTCAGCTTTACCAAACAATTCATAAATATGTTTTGCAAACGGAAATTCAACAGCCTCCGTGTTTTTTGTCCAGTCGGCACCATCCGAAATTAAAAGCATTGGGCGAGGTGCAGCAACGCTGCCAATCTCAACATTTGAGAACACCGTGTTACCCACTTTGTGAACAGGCATGCCACTCTCACAATCGCAGCCACCAAAAAAATGTGCCGACACCATTACCACCGGAACGGAAACTTTAATCCGCGCATCAAGTGCGGTGAGCATAAAAGTTTGTGTGCCCCCACCCGATTCTCCGGTTACCGCCACGCGATTTTTATCAGCTTCTTTTAATGAAGTTAAAAAGTCAATTACACGCATGCTATTCCACGTTTGTATTTGCAATGCGCGCTCTTGTTTGTGAACGAGTTGCACCTCTTCGCCATAGCCAATCATATCGTACGAAAAAACCATCGCACCCATGCGCGCAAGAGCGGCACACCGGGCTTGCATGTTTGCTGAAAAGCGACCACTGGTTTCAGGGTTGGCACCATGGCCATGTGTACAGAGTATAATGGGTAGCGATTTATTTTTAATTTTTCCCGTGGGTTTATATAAGTTGCCGGTAACAAACAAGCCGGGTAAACTCTCAAAGGTTACGGCTTCAACCGAGTAGCCATCAAATTCTTTTTTGTTTCTGAATTTCGCATTAAGTGGAGTCTTTGCAGGAAAGGATTCTAAATCCATACCCTTACGAAGATTCTGTTTTATGCTATCGGCATGTTGCTGCCAATTGGAAAGGGAAGTCATGCGTTTATAAACTTGTGCTAATTTTTCAGCGCCAACAGCTTCGGTATAATAGGCACCTTGGCAAAGGTTGTTTGATTGCGATTGAGCAACCAGGCAAATGAATAAAAATGGAATGGTAAGTTTCATAGTTCAAGTATCAATTTAGCAGTTCTTACTTGCAAGCATCTAATCTCAGATAATTTTAACAAAGAGTTATAGTAAAAATTAAAAACTTTTATCAAAATGCATGAGTTAGGCCGCTTAGCACCTATTATTGTTCGCGTATGCCCCGATACCTGTCGCTTATAACCTCCATGCATACCAGGCGCCTTGTTGAATTTGCATCGTAAATTAAACTTTTAACTAAATTTAAAAATGACAAATCCAATAAGAGTTTGTCTTTGGTTTGACGGCCAGGCCAAAGCTGCAGCAGAGTTCTATTGTTCTGTTTTCAAAAATTCAAAGATTACACAAGTCACCCCCATGGTTGTTTCCTTTGAAATAAATGGAAATCAATTTATGGGTTTAAATGGCGGTCCACATTTTAAGTTTAACGAGGCCATTTCATTTGTTGTGAGTTGCGAAACACAAGAAGAGATTGATTACCATTGGGAAAGCCTGATTGCAGATGGCGGCAATGAAAGTATGTGCGGTTGGTTAAAAGATAAATTTGGAGTCTCCTGGCAAATTGTTCCTGCCAACCTGGGCAAGCTTATGAGTGATCCTGAACGTGGGGCGCGCGCCATGCAGGCATTATTGAAGATGAAAAAACTTGATTTGAAAAAACTTACCGAAGCTTAATTAACTAACTTCGCTAACTCTGTTATCGAGCTTATTCAATATGAGTAAATTTCTTTTTCTTTTCTTGATTGGTGTTATGGCATGCACCGCAAAGCAGCCGGAATCAACACTTCCCGCTAAGGCTGTTGCAAACATAATCTTCGATACCGACATAGCCGGTGATTATGATGACGTGGGCGCGATGGCGTTGCTTCATGCGTTTGCCGATAAAGGTGAAATTGAAATTCTGGCAACAATCTCCTGCAATGCGTTTGAAACTACTGTGCCTACAATAAGTGTGTTAAACACGTACTTCGGTCGGCCGGATATTGCTACGGGTATTACCAAACGCGAGAACCCCAATATGAGTTGTGCCCAAAAATGGGCCGAAGCAATTGTTGAAAAATACCCGCATGCTTTAAAGTCAAATAGCGAAGCGAAAGAAGCCGTTAGTTTATATAGAGAAATACTTTCCCACCAACCCGATCAATCCGTTACTCTTGTAACGGTTGGGTTCTTTACCAACCTGGCGGACTTATTAAATTCTGAACCCGATGCGTTTTCAACGCTGAATGGAAAAGAGCTAATAGAAAAGAAAGTAAAGTTATTAATATCGATGGCTGCTTCCTTGCCGGAAGGAAAGCAACAAGGGAATGAGTATAACGTGCGCGTGGATACCAAGGCATCGCAATACGTTTTTAATGAATGGAATACGCCTATCATTTTAACTCCGCTTGAAGTTGGCTTAAAAATATTTACCGGCATTCCATTAATAAATGACAGCACGATTGAAAATAGTCCGGTAAAAGATGCGTATGCGGTGGCGCTTGCGGCTGATAAAAATCAGATTGGAAGAATGAGTTGGGATCAAACAGCTGTGCTGGTTGCTGCCCGAGGTATTGAACCTTACTTTACTAGTCGTAAAGTAAATTTTAAAATCAATGACGATGGTTCCAACAATTTGATTCCCGGAGAAAAATTCTCACTCTTAGGATTTAAACAAACTCCGGAAGAAATCCAGAAACTTATTGAAGGCTTAATGGGGCATCAGCCAATATTAAATGAAGACCATTAATTTAATGACACTATGAAATTTCTAGCTTTTTTAATCAGTGTTCTGCTAACCTTCGGCAGTGCCGTTGCCGAACCCTTGCGGGTTGGTATTGCCGGGCTTACGCACGATCATGTTAATGGAGTTTTAGGGCGAGCCGAGCAAGGCGATATTATAATTGTAGGCATTGCCGAACCTAATAAAGAGTTAGCCAAACGATTAATGGATCGGTACAAGTTACCCATGTCGCTCGTTTACAATTCGCTTGACGAAATGATTCGCAACACAAAGCCCGAGGCAGTTGCCGCATTTGGTTCTATTTACGATCACCTTAGTGTTGTGCAAGCATGCGCGCCTTTAGGCATTCATGTAATGGTGGAAAAACCGTTGGCGGTTAGTCTCGATCATGCCAAACAAATGCAAACTCTGGCTACCAAGTATAACATTCAATTGATAACCAATTATGAAACCACCTGGTATGCCACCAATCACAAAGTGAAAGCGATGGTTGACCAAAATGAATTAGGGCAACTTCGTAAAATGGTGGTGCGCGATGGCCACGAAGGACCAAAAGAAATTGGTGTTAGTCCTGAATTTTTAGCGTGGCTTACCGATCCTAAACTTAATGGCGGTGGCGCAGTGATTGACTTTGGCTGCTATGGCGCCAACCTGATTACATGGCTCACCCATGGCCAGCGCCCCACATCGGTTACCGCGGTGTTGCAACATATTAAACCCAACATTTATCCAAAAGTAGATGACGAGGCTATTATAATTTTAGAATACCCAGGCATGCAAGGTGTAATACAAGCATCGTGGAATTGGCCCTTTGGTAGAAAAGACATGGAAGTGTATGGTGCCACCGGCTATGTGTATAGTGATAATCGCTCGACACTTCGCATTCGATTAAAAAATGATAAAGCCGAACACGAAGAAAAATTAAAAGATCGCGAAGCACCGTTTAACGATCCGTTCGCAGTGTTGGCTGGCGTTGTTGCGAAACAAATAAAACTTGAACCGTACGACTTAAGCTCGCTTGAAAACAATATGCTTGTAGTTGAAATTTTAGAAGCCGCCATCCAAAGTTCAAAAACCGGCAAGAAGGTAATACTGAAGTAGCATGAGCAAACTATTAATTGAAGATAACGTGTTTGAAAGCGTTGATTACAGAATCAATCGATTAGAAGCAGGTGAGTATGAAAGCTGCCGCTTTGTGAATTGTGTTTTTGCGAATGGCGATTTATCAGGCATTAAATTTTGGGAATGTGAGTTTGATAATTGCGACTTAAGTATGGCCAATTTATCGAAGACTTCTTTTCAGGAAGTTGCTTTTAAAAATTGCAAGATGCTTGGGTTACGATTTGATATGTGTAATACGCTACTACTCTCGTTTACGTTTACAAATTGCATATTGGATTACGCCTCCTTCTTTAAATTAAAAGTAAAGAACACACAGTTTAATGCGTGTACGCTTAACGAAGTTGATTTTGTGGAAGCCGATTTTACTGGTGCCACGTTTTTGAATTGCGACCTTACACGAGCGCGTTTTGAAAACACGGTTCTTGAAAAGGCGGACTTCAGAACCGCCACCAATTACTCGTTGAACCCCGACTTGAACAAACTTACTAAGGCAAAGTTTGCGTTAGCCGGAGTAGCAGGGTTGCTGGAGCGGCATCAGATAATAATTGAGTAGCCTGTTAATGGTATATAGCCTACCCATTTAGAAGGATATATGCACATTTCCATTTTACCAAAGCTGAAATAACAACAATTGTATATATTCGGGTGTTATCGGCAACCTTATAGCGACAGTGCAAACATTAACGAACAGTGCAAAAACATAAATTGACAAAACACATTGGCTGACGAAGAACTAATAGAACCCGAAAGACCTAAGTCAATTGGACTGCTTACTAACAATGACATTTTGTTTGGTTCGCCCATTCCTGCAATTGATAAACTTAAAATCGTTTCACCTAATGAATATGAAGATATAATTAGAGAATGGATTGCGGGTTACTGTGGAAAAAAATATGTGGGAGTTAGAAAAGTTGGAGGTGCTAATGACAAGGGACGAGATGTTGTTGCTTTCATAAATCCTTCTGGTGATTATGATAATTATCAATGCAAACATTACGACCACCCACTTGCCCCTTCTGACATTTGGAAAGAGTTGGGAAAATTATGTTACTACACTTTTGACGGTTCATTTAAATTGCCACAGAAATATTTTTTCGTTGCACCGCATGGTGTAGGACCCAAACTTAGCGACTATTTACAAAAGCCGATTGAACTAAAAGCCGAACTAATAAAAGAGTGGGACAGCAAATGCAAAACTGGAATCAGTGACAAAGCAGAAATTGAACTTTCAACAGAACTTTTAGCCCACATAAACAAAATTGATTTTTCAATTTTTACATTCCTTGACCCACAGGAATTCATAGAACAACATCAACAAACAAATTATTATGCAGCACGATTTGGTGGTGGACTAAAGAAACGGGAAAAACCCGTTGTTAGTCCACTCAAAGAGGCGGAGATGCTTTTGAGATACGTGGAGCAACTATTTGAGGCGTACTCCGACTATCTCAAAACAAATGTTCAGACTATCACAGAATTAAATTCACACAATGAATTATTTGACCACTTCAACAGACAGAGAGAATGTTTTTATTGGGCAGAAGCATTAAATGAATTTAGCAGAGACAGTTTGCCAACTGGAAATACTTGCTTCGCAGATTTGAAAGAAGAAATATTTCATGGTGTAGTGGACATTTCAAATCAAACACATTCTAATGGTTATGAAAATATAAAAAAGACAACTACTACCGCAGTTGCTTTAAATATTCAAAGTAATGCGTTGCTTTCGGTTTCCAATACACAAGATAAAATTGGAATTTGTCATCATCTTGCAAATGAAAACAAACTAACTTGGGTTAAGCCATGAATCTATTTGAAGAAAGAAATACCAGCGTTTTCAATTCGCCACTTGAAATTGGTTTAAGGGTTTTATACCTATTGAACGAATTACAACCTAACGGGTGCGATTTGCAACGGCTTGTTTATTACGACTATATTCTCGTTCATTCAAGTGATGTTCCTGACGGACCGAAAAGTATTCACCCAAGCATTCCGCACAGGACAACAGAAATTTTAGTGAAACGAGAATTGGTAAAAAAGGGATTGACATTGATGCACAGTAAACAATTGGTAGAATCTGTTTTTGATTCAACTGGCATCACTTACAAAGCAACAGAACTTACAAGACCATTTCTTGAATATAACAAATCCGAATACGCCAATAGTTTGAAAGAAATATCTTTTTGGCTTGTCAATAAGTTTAAACCCTACACTGATGAAAAACTATCTCTGTTTATCAAGAACAACTTGGATGTATGGGGAGGAGAGTTTTCAAAGGAATCACTTTTAAGAGGAACAGACAATGAACAATAATTTAGGATTCTACATTAGCAACTTGCATGTAACTGGCTTAACGAGTAAGCCAGCAAAGCTTACTTTTGAAAAAGGTTTTAATGTAGTTTCTGGTCTTTCTGATACTGGTAAATCCTATGTTTTCGCTTGCATAAACTACATGCTTGGTGGCAGTAATCCACCAAAAGCAATACCCGAAGCAATTGGCTATTCTAATATTTTGCTTGAAATAAAAACCTACACAGGACAAACATTCACACTTTCAAGAAATATGCAAGGTGGAATTTTTAAATTGAAGGAAGTTGAGATTGACAAATTCCAAACACAAGGTATAGCAAGAGAACTAAAATCACAACATGTTAACGGTGCAAAAGATAACATATCCAGTTTCCTGCTTCAACTTTCCGGCTATGATGAAAAATATGTTAGAGTAAATAAGAACAATGTAAAAAGAGAAATAAGCTATAGAGACATCGCAAGGTTAACTTTGATTGACGAGGAAAGAATCATAACCGAAAAATCTCCTGTTTACTCTTCAGGTCAATTTAATCAACAGATACAAGAGCAATCCATTCTTGAAATTCTTCTCACTGGGAAAGATGCAAAAGAACTTGAACAAGTTGAAGAAACAAAAATATATCACAGCAGAATAAAAGGGAAAATTGAATTTGTAGATTCTTTAATCGAAGAACTTGCTGAAAAGATTTTGCAATTGGAACAAGAAAATCCAGTTGAAAAACAAAAGCAACTTCAATCCAAAATAGATAAGCTGTCGCTTGCCCTACAGGAATCAAGTATTAAACTTGAGAACTTAACCAAAGAAAAACAAGAGCTCTATAATTTAATCAGCGAGTTAGATTCCAAAAACATTCTTCACGATGAATTGAGTAGTAGATTTATTTTACTTCAAGAACATTACAACAGCGACATAAAGCGATTGGTATTTATTACAGAGGGAGAAGATTACTTTTCTCAATTGACAACAATCAAATGTCCTTTGTGTGGGGGTGATATGGATAAAGACCATTACGATTGTATAATTGAAGACGGCAATAAAAGTTCAAGTGTAATTGATTCAATCCAAAAGGAGATTGCTAAAATTAAAATCAAACTCACTGACTTGGAAAGCACATTAAAGCAATTGGGTTCTGACAAATCTGAAAGAGACCGTAATTTAGTTGAACTTAGAACACAGTATGCAAAAGTTCAGAATGAAATTAAAAACAACATTGAGCCTGTTAAATCATCTACCAAGCAAGAGATTGACACTTTGATACGAGAACTTTCTTTAGTTAAAGAACAAGACCTGCATAAAGCACAACTTGCAAACTACTACAGTCAAAGAAGTATGCTTGACACCGAACTTGCGAAAAAACCAAAAGTTGGTGAGCAATCAGACGGAATAAAATACACAGTTTTACAAGGACTTTGCGACACTATTAAAATTATTCTGACAAATTGGAAATACCCAAATGTTACTACGGTTAATTTTAAAACTGACTACAGTATTTACGATTTCGTCATTAACGACAAGAACAGAAATGCACACGGAAAAGGAATTCGTGCAATCACTTATTCTGCTTTTATAATTGGACTAATGGATTATTGCATAAGCAAAAATTTAGCACACCCAAGAAATATTATAATAGATTCTCCACTGACAACCTACCACGGAAAAGAACAAGGAGAGCGAGAAGAAGTTTCAAGAGACATGCAAGACGCTTTCTTTAACGACTTATCCGATACAGACAACAATAGGCAAATAATTATTCTCGACAACAAAGACCCACGAGAAGAATTAAAATCAAAAATCAACTACATACACTTTACAAATGACAAAGCAACGGGACGACAAGGTTTTTTTCCATTATGAAAAAGTTGACACTAAATATTTGACCGTTGACCTTTGGACGAGAAGAAAGGCAGCCGATAAAAAGGGCTACACGACAATGCGGGGTGCAGTGCTTCGTATGAAAGTTTTGTGCAAGGTTGAAGTTCAGTGGTAATAATCCCGCACTGCGTGTAGCCCCGGAACGTTGTGCGGTCATTGTAAAACGACCCATTGAACACAGACAATAATTTCAACTATGGCCAATAAAAAAAAGACAACACAAAAAATTTAGCTACAACACCATTTGCACAGACCTATTTTCACGGGACAAAAGCAGATCTAAACCTTGGTGACTTTATAGAAGCTGGTTACAATTCAAACTTCGGTCAAAGGAGAAATGCAAAATATATTTTTCTTGCAGCGACATTAGACCCTGCAATTTGGGGAGCTGAACTTGCTGTAGGTGATGGACGAGAAAGAATTTACTTAGTTGAGCCAACAGGACAAATTGAAAACGACCCTGATTTGACGGACAAAAAATTCCCAGGTAATCCAACAATGTCATATCGTTCTACAGAACCGTTTAGAGTTGTAGGAGAAGTAACAGTTTGGCAAGGTCATACAGTTGAACAAGTTCAAGGAATGAAAGACGCATTACAAAGACTAAAAGAACAAGGAATTAACTCACTAAATGATGAATAAAAATGTAATATGAGAAAAGTAATTGCAGCATTTAACATGACACTTGACGGTGTTTGCGACCATACAACTGGTGTTCCTAGTGAAGATTTACATCAACATTATTCTGACCTATTAGATAATACAGGAGTTGCTTTGTATGGACGGACAACCTACGAACTTATGCAGTTTTGGAAAACGATATTGCAAAATCCTTCTGGTAAAAAATCAATGGACGACTTTGCAATTTCAATAGACAAAGTTCCAAAACTTGTTTTCTCAAACACACTAAAGGACACAAACTGGGCCAGTGCAGAACTTTCAGACATACCACTTTACGAAAAAGTATTAGAACTTAAACAACAATCGGGTATGGACATTTTGGTGGGGAGTAGAAGTTTAATTATTCAACTATTAAACAGCAATCTTATTGATGAATTTCAAATTTGTGTACACCCCATTATTGAAGGAAAAGGGCTAAAACTATTTGACCAAATCAAGGACAGGATTATGTTGAAACTCATTAAGACAAAAATTTTAAAATCTGGTTCAACAATATTTTATTATGAGCCGACAGAAAAATAACAAAAAATGAAACAGACAATTATTTATTTAGCATTAACAATTTTTACATTGACTTCGTGCAACAATAAAATAGAAAACACAAATAACAATATGGCGACAGCAACTAGCGACAGTTTGACTTTTAAAAATGGCTATTCCGAAGTGAATGGAATTAAAATGTATTATGAAATTCACGGACAAGGAAAACCATTTGTTTTAATACACGGTGGCGGTTCGACAATTCAGACAAACTTTGAGAAAATCATTCCATTGCTTGCCAAAAACAGACAAGTAATTGCAGTTGAACTTCAAGCTCACGGGCGGACAAATGACCGAAATGCTGACCTAACATTTGAACAGGATGCAGATGATATTGCTACACTTCTCAAAAACTTAAAAATAGACAAGGCGGACTTTTTCGGTTTTAGCAACGGTGGGACAACTACTTTACAAATCGCTATTCGACACCCTGAATTAGTTGACAAAATAATTTTAGGTTCTGCACTTGCTAAACGAAACGGAGTTCCTGAATGGTTTTGGGACTTTATGGAAAATGCCAAATTGGAAAATATGCCCCAACTTCTAAAAGTTGGTTACAAAAAAGTTGCAGCAGACACAAATGGTTTACAGGTTATGCACGACAGAGATGCCAAGAGAATGGTAAACTTCAAAGACATTCCAGACGAGCAAATAAAATCTATCACAGCCCCGACTTTAATCATTATTGGTGACAAAGACGTTACCACACCTGAACACGCTATTGAATTGCACCGCCAAATTGCAAACTCTGAATTAGCAATAATCCCAGGCGAACACGGACAATATGTTGGAGAAATTACAACAATAACTCCCGACTTTAAAGAAAGCGACCTTGTTGTTCCTATGATTGAAAAGTTCCTTGACAAAAAAATTAGTACGAAGTAATTACTGACACCAACAAAAGTGAACAACGAACCGCTAACAAAGTGTATAAAACAAGGCTGGCGTTCAAAGTAAATTTGTAGTTTGGCTTTTCAAAATACGTTTGGTTACGTGGGACAGTTTAATCTTCCAAAGACCTGCAACGTCACATACATAAACTTTGTGGGCAATTTTACTCTTTCACTAAAAAATGAATGAAATGAAGAATAAAATAGGAATAGTATTATCTGGAGGAGGCGCAAGAGGCATCGCACATTTAGGTGTTCTTAAAGCATTAGAAGAATTTGGAATTAAACCTTCGGTTATTTCAGGAACTAGCGCTGGAGCAATTGCCGGTGCATTTTACGCTAGAGGATTTTCTATTGACGAGATAATAAAAATTATAAAAAAAGGGCATTTTTTTAATTTTTCGAATATTCTAATCGAAAAACAGGGTTTCTTTTCTATGAAGGGATTTGAAAAAATTTACACTAAATATTTTCCAAACAATTCATTTTCTGATTTGCACATTCCTCTCTTTGTTTCTGCAACGGATATTTTAAAAGGAGAAATTGTTTACTTTTCGTCTGGCGACCTTTCTAAAACATTAATGGCTTCTAGCTGCATTCCTGTGGTATTTCAACCTGTAAATTACAATGGGACTTTATATGTAGATGGCGGTGTTCTTGACAACTTCCCAATTGAACCTCTGTTAGATCAGTGCGAGACTATTATTGGAATTTATGTAAACTCAATTAAAAAAGAAATCGATGAAATACACATGAATAACATTCTTGACAGAACTTTTCATTTAGCAGTAAACAATTCAGTAAAACCTAAAATTGAAAAATGTAATTTATTTATTGAGCCTCCAGACATGAGTCAGTTTGGAATTTTTGATTTAAAAAAAATAAACAAAATATTTGAGTACGGTTATAATTATGGCCTGTCTATTGAAAATAAAATAAAAGAACGCATTCAGGTTTATTAATTTGCCGAAGTTCTCTTATTCCCAGAGTTACTCGTCTCGAGAACTCTGGGAGAATGAAAGCACGGTTTGAATAAACAAGTCTTAAATTTAAATCATGTGGAGTTTGGAGTCTGGTTGCAGATGAATACAAACACAGTCCCGCAAATTTTTAACCGACAGGCGCACAAGGTGTTTAAGTAGTTACTCATTTTTTTCGCAGAGTTATCCGTCTCGGGAACTGGAACGGTATGACTAAACAAGTGTTAAATTTAAATCATGTGGCGTTTGGAGTTTAGTTGCAGATGGATATGATTTCAAACGCAGTTCCGCAAATTTTTAACCGACAGGCAAACAGGGTGTTTCTGTGGTTACACATTATACCGAGCTTGAAGCTGTTGATTTAACGAAGTAAACTGTGCTGCGAAAGCTCAGAGTTCACGAGGCGGGTAACTCTGCTGAGAAATAGTGGTGCCATGCACGATGAAAAAAATGGCAAACTCACGTGGCTCAATATAATCGAGCCGCAGCAACAGAAAGAATTCCTGCTAAAGTATAAAGTAAAATATCAGAAGCGGAAAAGTGTGGTGTTGGAATAGTGCAGTAGATCAGCGCAGGATGAAATACACCCTGCGCTGATTTTATTATCTCGGCTAATTACAATCGCGAGCTGAGAACATTCTACTGATAACATTAAAAATTTAACTCACCTGATGATTCTACATCGCGTTATCTAAACGCCAATGTGTTTTGATCCTCCAGTGAATAATTTCCTTCCTTTGTCGTTTCAACCCACTTGCCATCTTCTTTTCGAAAGACGCTTATCGATAAACCAAAATTATCTTGCAAGGATTGCTTCAGATCTGATATCGTCATGGCAGCGTCTAGTGTAAGAAACCCTTTTGTGTGAATCGTTCGGCATTCACCCAGTGTTTTGCTTGCCTGTTTAACCAGTTCTTTCGATGATGCTCCATCGGCTGAATTGGGTTTCGCGAAGAATTCTATTTTCAAGTTGTGAAACAGCTTCGAAAATTCTTCCTGCACTGCGAAAATTTTTCGGTGATCATTAATGTCTATTTTCATGATGTTAATGTACAGGATGAGAAATTGAAACGTAATGACAGGAGTCATTCCCATTCGTGATCTATATCACAGCGAACCATGACCCTCGATTAAATCGCCACCAATTGTTCAAATAACCGATCCAACATTTCTCTCATCTTGGCAGAGTTACCCGCCTCAGGAACTCTGAAGAAATGAAAGAACGGTTTGAATAAACAAGTGTTAAATTTAAATCATGTGGCGTTTGGAGTTTAGTTGCAGATGAATATGATTTCAAACGCAGTTCCGCAAATTTTTAACCGATAGTCGAATAAGGTTTTTATGCCGTTACAAATTATACCGCGCTTGAAGATGTTGATTTAACGAAGTAAATTGAGCTACGAAAGCGCAGGATTTCCCGAGGCGGGTAACTCTGCGGAGAACTGAATATCTTAGGTGTTTTCGAAATTACTTGCAATCTTGAACTATACTAGTTAGCAACACGTAAAGAATTTTAATTTATTTTCGAACTTATAAACTATGCTGAATATGATCAAATCATTCTCTTTTCTATTTGCGTATTTTATTATATCCATTCATTTTGGATTTGCTCAGTCTGTTGCTGCTGCCCCTGCTGATTTATTTATAATTGATTCAAAAGTGCTAAGTGAAAAATGTAAAGTTTTCATATATCTGCCTGAGAATTATAATTCTACTGCGGAAAGGTATCCTGTAGTTTATGTCTTAGACGGAGAATATTACTCTTCATTTACCGCGGATGTGTCGACATTGCTTGCCCAAAATCAACTTGCTCCTAATTGCATTGTCATCGGCATTACAACCAACAACCGGCAACGTGATTTTTCTCCTGCTCTGGATGAAGATTCAGGACAACCTCAGGATTTGAAAACCGCTGGTGGGGCAGATAATTTTCTTTCATACCTAAAAAAGGAACTGATCCCCACTATAGATGAAAAATACAGAACCTTACCCTATCGTATAATTATTGGACATTCTATGGGTGGCTTATTGGCGTACTATTCCCTCTATAAAACGCCCGATCTCTTCCAAGATTTAATATCGATTGATGGAAGCACCTGGTGGAATAAGGGTAAAGTTGGCAGGGAAGTGATTGAATACCTTAGTAGCCACCCGGCTTATAAAGGGAAAATATTTGAATGCAGAAAAGATATTAAAATACCTGTACGTTTTCCTGCTAACCTTGAATTACTTACTTATTTGGATAAGAAGAGGCCTGTTGGCTTAGAGTATAGTTATTTAGAATTACCAAATGAGACGCATGGTACCATTGTATTCCCTGGAACATATTATGGCTTAAAAGGAATTTTTTCCAACTATACACAAAAGCAAAATTAATTTCTGGTCACGGCACAGAACTTAATAAGAGGGAGAAGAAGGACTAAAAACTTCCTATGAAAGTAGTTAGCAATTTAACTTAGTATAAGTACTTCTCTCTTACACTAGATAGTGAAGGGTTGTTGTCTCCTCTTTTGTTAAGCCTGTTGATTTGCGACTTTTACCCGCGCGATTCCATTTAGAACGAAATGAACCTTCCGTCCAATCCGATAAAATTTTTGGATGAATATAAGACGAGCGGCAAACGGTTGGCGTATTCCCCAAATCAGAAGCCACAGTTTTAACCACTTCATTTGAAATTCTTTTTCTTGCTGTGAGTGTATCCGGATCTAATTGTTCAGAAAGTCGGAACGCGGTTTTCCAGGTGGCCGCCCAAGTGCGAAAATCTTTGGCCGTTACTTTTTCATTCTTAGCCGTAATCGCATCGAGGTATTCATTAATATGATTTGATTTTATATCGAAGTTATTTCCATCGCTGTCTTCATACCTGAATAAATCCCGACTTTTGCTTTTCTTTCCAACTTCGCCAGATGCTTTGATAAGCAAAGCCAGATCATCTTCCCAAATTCTGCGCTTCCAAAGCTTTCCTGACTTACCAACGAATTCAAAAACAGCATCCAAACTTCCCTCAGCACCTTTCGATTGGTCAATCATTACATGGCCGGCTGTTAATGTGGTAAGTCCATACGATTTATTTTTCTTTGCGTACTCATCGTTGCCAACCCTAAAGTGGTAGCGATCAATGAGCTTAACAATCAATGCCGCCACCTTTTCCTTTGGCATTCCTTCGAGTTTCAAATCCACTTCAACTTGTTTACGAATTGACACCAAACATTTTGCAAACCGTGCCATACCATCAAACTTTTCGGCAGCGCGAGCCATTGTCCAGTTTTCATGGTAGCGATATTGCAATCGTCCCTTTACATCTTTACCAGTAGCTTGTAAATCGGCTCGGGTATTTGTGCTTATCCAAACATCGGCCCATGCCGGTGGCAGCACCAGCTTATTACATCGTTCAATAATTTTCTTATCAGAAATTAATTTTCCTTTTGGATCATAATAATTCCAGCTAAGTATTTTGCCTTTTAGGGTTTTACCTCTTTTACGTGTTATCCCACTTTTTTTCATGGTGAAGCGGTTTGCTTATAGATTCAAGTTAGCGGTTTACCTGATCGTTAGCAAGAATTTTAAAACAGAAGACTAATCTGAGTTACGCAACTTAATCCAGTTGATGCAATCCTTTAAATACCATTTCTATAACAGAGTCCTAAACGAAACTTCAATGAAAAGGCAGTCAAGAATCTACTTCATCATAAGTGCCTCGCGCATTAACGCTGGCGGCATGTTGCCAATCTTCAGCAGCTTTTCATGAAACTCACTTAATGTAAATCGATCTCCCATCAGTGCTTTGTATTCCGCACGCATTTTTAAAATTTCAGACATGCCCATAAAGTATCCAATAAAATAACCCGGTCTTTCCGAAGCAGAGTCCACTTCCAATTGCGCGGCCCACCTTAAAAAACCAACCTTCTCAACCATTAAGTTGATTGCCTCTTCGTAAGATAATCTGCCGGTGTGCATGCCCACATCATAAATAACTCTTGCATTGCGCCACAAGCGCAATTGCAACTGACGAAGGTGAATGCGCTCGTTAGGAAAAAAATCAGTTTCATGCATAAGTTGTTCATTATATAAACCCCAGCCTTCGCTAAATATTGAAATGCCATTGGTTTTGCGCAACGGCCTCGGGTTATGAAGTTGGTAAAGACCTTGCACGTGATGTCCTCCATAAGTTTCATGAGGTGCCGTTACAATAATTACACCCCAGTCGTGCTCCACCAGGTATTCTTTTTTTCTTTGTTCATCCCATTGTTCTTCAAATGGATTGATCATCCATTCTGAAGTAAAAATTCCTTCACTATCTTTTCCTCTTGCACTTGAAAAGTTTCCATAATAAGATGTCTTTCTTAAGTATTCGGCACGCGGCACTACGTTAACTCTTTCCGGCCATGGGATAGGAATAATATTTTTTGATTTAATATGCTCGCCTGCTTTATCCACCCATTGTTGATGAGCTTCGATCATTTTATCGGCAGCAGGATATTCGTTTTTTATTTCTCTGGCCAATTGCTGCCAATCTTTTCCGGGTTCAATCTTATTAGCCAGCTCTTCCAATTCTTTTACTGTGGCATTGAAACGCTCCCAGCCATAATCCCACAAACTCTCAGCATTATAACCAAGCAGGTATTGGCCTTTTAACATGGCATTGTATGTTGCTTCACCTACCGCAAATTCTCCAACAGGTTTTTTTGGTAGTTCTTCTTTAAGAAAGGTGATGTAGTGTTCCAATGCTTTCCTTGCTGTATCAACCAATGGCTTTAAGTATTCGGCCTCGGCTCCGGTTTTTTCAATAAAGGCAGGAAGTTCTTTATCAAAAAGAAATTTTCCATTCTCGGCCATAAACACACTCAACTCCTGAAAGCGAGGCACATAAACTTCAAGTTGCTTTTCGGCATTGCCTACTTGTTGTGGCACAATCGTTAGTCGCTCTTCAATCTCTTCGAGTTTGTTTTTTAGTTCGCCTGGTTTATCAATCACGGTTGAGATGCGCGTGAAAGCCATGTACATGCGGGGATCTTTTTTCCAAGGCACCATTTTTTCCTGATCTAACTCTCTTCCTATTAAGATGCTGTGCGCAAATTTCCAGTCAATCAAATTATCTCCCGTAAGGTTACTGGTATCAATTTTTCTAAGCGCGGTAAGTTGCTCTTTGGTGCGGGCTAATTCATTTTTAAAATAGTCAGCACTTAGATCATAAGTTACAGGCTCATCTTCATCCGAACTTTTCCCTTTAGTAAATTCCTTAATAAATGCATCCAATTGAGCAGTGTCCTCTTGATTCTCTTTTTTAGAAGAGCAATTGAATAGCGCCATACTTACAAAGCCAAGTAAGATGCTTAGTAATAAAGCAGGAGAAAAAATAGTCGATTTGTTTTTAGATGAATCCATAGCGTTGTTAGTAGGCGTGAGGTTATATATGGAAGATAGTCTATGCGCTGCTGCTTACGCGATTTTTTATAATTAAAGGCATAACAACGTGATCAATGGCCTGACCATTAGAATTTCAAATCAAAAATCTGAAAACAATCGGTTGACGAAATAAAAAGGGTTGCCGGTTACTCTTTAATAATAACTCTTCGCCTCAAACAATTTATTGGGTATTTGCTCACTTTGCACAGCATACGTAAATCCTTTTTGCAAGGCAAAAGCGCCATACTCACCATTTTTATTAAGTGCTAAAAATCCCACCTGCATCTCTTTCGATTTGTTAGGTTGATTTTTTACAATCCGTGCCACGGCCGCCTCACATGCCTGCTGAGGCGTATTACCCTGGCGCATTAATTCTACAACCAAATGCGAGCCTACAATTCGAATCACCTCCTCGCCCACTCCGGTAGAGGTGGCTGCGCCAATTTCATTATCAACAAACAAGGCTGCACCAATAATTGGTGAGTCGCCTACGCGACCTTGCATTTTATAAGCCATGCCACTGGTGGTGCACGCTCCGGATAAGTTTTGTTTTTGATCCAAGGCAACTATCCCAATTGTATCATGATTTTCAATATTAGCTAGCGGTTTATAGTGTGCGGTCTTCAACCACTCCTTCCAGGCTTTTTCCGATTCCTTCGTTAGTAAGTTTTCTTTTTTAAATCCCTGATCCAATGCAAACTTCAACGCACCTTCGCCTACTAAAAATACATGCGGAGTTTTTTCCATCACTCTTCGGGCAACTGAAACCGGATGTACGATATGCTCCAGACAGGCCACCGCACCACAGTTTGCAAACTCATCCATAATACACGAGTCGAGGGTTACACGGCCATCACGATCGGGTAAACCACCGAGTCCTACTGAACTTTCTTTTGGATCGCCCTCAGGCACCCACGCTCCTACTTCAACAGCATCTAATGCTCTACCTCCTGATGTCAATACTTTCCAGGCTTCTTTGTTTGCATCCAATCCAAAATTCCAGGTGGAGATAACCACTGGTTTTGAAACTGCTACTTTTTTTGATAGCCCAAATAATTTTGTGATTGGCGCTAACGAAGCCAGTGTGCCAAGTTGAATAAATTTTCTGCGGGTAGCCATGATGATTTAAGAATTTTTATGAAGTACAATTTTTCACTTATCAAGTATCCTACGGGCGGTGCGAAATCGTTTGATATAGTAATCAGAATAAATATTTGTTTCCACCACACCTAAGGAAGTGGATGCGTGAATAAATTTTACATTATCGCGGGCTTTAATTTCTGTAACGATGCCCACGTGTGTAATCTCACGCTTTTTCTTTCCGGTTGCAAAAAACACCAGATCACCGGGAATTACTTTCTTCAATTTTATTTTTTCGCCCACCAGCGCCTGGCCATCCGTTGTTCGGGGCAAATTTAGATTTATGGCCTGAAAAGCATTTCCGGTTAGTCCTGAGCAATCCATACCCGCGCGTGTTGTGCCACCCCACTTATAGGGCGTGCCTGTAAAAGCACGGGCTGCTTGTATCACTTCGCTTACTTGTTGCTCGCGCACTTTTGCCATGCGGGCAGAAGCACATGCTCCAAACAAAACTAAAATGAGTACAAAAAGCGAAAGCCTTTGAAAGGTTAATTCCTTAATTTTGGAGCTTGTTTTATAAATCATAAAAGCACACTCTCAAAGTTACAGTATTGATGGCACACGTTAAAGAAAGTGAAGCACCGATTGCAATCCTATCCGAAAAAATTATCACTCAGTTTCAGGCGATAGTTGGCTCCGAAAATGTTCTTGTGAAAGAAACAGAGCGAACCGAGTATGGACACGACAAAACAGAAGACTATCAATTTTTACCGGATGTTGTAATCAAGCCTGGTTCGCCAAAAGAAATAAGTCAACTACTTATTATCTGCAATGAACATAAAATACCGACTACGCCACGCGGAGCTGGCACCGGCTTAAGTGGTGGCGCATTACCCGTTAACAAAGGCGTGGTGATTTCGATGGAGCGGTTTAATAAAATTTTAGCTATCGATGAATTGAATCTTCAGGCTACCGTTGAGCCCGGTGTAATTACCGAAGTATTCCAAAATGCAGTAAAGGAAAAAGGATTGTTTTACCCACCCGATCCGGCCAGTAAAGGCTCTTGCTTTTTAGGCGGCAACCTTGCTAACAATTCTGGAGGACCAAAAGCCGTAAAGTATGGCGTTACCCGCGATTATGTAATAAACATAGAAGTAGTGTTGCCTACCGGGGAGATTATCTGGACGGCAGCCAACGTGTTGAAAAACTCTACCGGATATAATCTCACGCAGCTGATGTGCGGCAGCGAAGGCACCTTAGGCATTATTACCAAGATTGTTTTTAAACTTCGTGGACTGCCACAAAAAAATGTTTTGTTGCTAATTCCATTCGTTACTAATGAAGAAGCGTGCAAAGCCATTGCAGCCATTTTTGTTGCTGGCATTACACCTTCCGGGATGGAATTTTTTGAACGTGAAGCAGCAGCAAAAACATTTGAGTATTGCGAAAAAGTGTTGAACAGCCCGGTAACAACTAAGCTGGACGACAACATGGATGCCTATGTGCTATGCGAGCTGGATGGCAATGACGAAGAAGTGCTGATGCGCGATGCTGAGCGCGTGATGATGGTTGTTGAAAAATTTGAAAGTGGCGAAGTTTTATTTGCTGAGAGCAGCGCGCAAAAAGAAGAACTTTGGAAAGTGCGTAAAAATATTTCACCGGCCGTTAATTGGTACACACTCACCAAATCGGATGATGTAGTAGTGCCGCGCAGTAACTTACCCAAGTTGATTAAAGGCATAAAAGAAATAGGAAAGCAATATGGTTTTAACACCGTTTGCTTTGGCCACTTAGGCGATGGCAACTTGCATGTAAATATTCTTAAAGAAAACATTAGCGAAGCCGATTGGAAAACAAAAATCCCCGAAGGGATAGGAGAAATTTTTAAACTAACCGTAAGCTTAGGCGGAACACTTTCTGGCGAGCATGGAATTGGAATTGCCAAGCGACCTTATATGCCTATTGCAATGAGCGAGGTGAATCTAACCCTGATGCGCGGAATTAAAAAAGTGTTTGACCCGAATGGGATTCTAAATCCTGGAAAGATATTTTAAGAACCAGCCACAGATTCACTGATTTTTTTTATCGGTGAATCTGTGGTGGTAAAGAATTCTATTGTTTGAACGATCTCAACGTTCCGAAATAATAGTGTACACCAATTTGCACACCTATTAATAAATTTGCACGGCTGCCAAAAATATCTGCTGTGTTTCCATTCTTAATAGCATCCAGCACATCGCCATTGCGCATATCCATTAGGCTATAGTTAGCCCTAACTTGTGTGGTTAAAAACAAATGCTTCGATAAATCGACATCCAACCCAAAAGCTGCTGACAACTGAAATTCCGCAGTTTTAAAATCATTAGCTTTTTTGGTAAGTAAGTCCTTCGTAGGAACATTCGGGATAGCGTAACTTCCATTTCCCAAATCTTCAGCTGTTGGAAATTCTTTTTGTATAGCCGTGATATCTAAACCGTCCGGTATTTTGTACTCTCCGGCATTAGCCTGGATGGTTTCAACGCCTTTTGTTAAAAGCGACAACTGAGGTCCGAAATTGAAATTACCGCGAGCCTTTCCATAACCACCGCCCATAAATTTCATCATCAACGGTAGTTGTAAGTATTGCAAATCAATCTTTCTACTTCCAGAAATTTCTTTGGCAACATTAACCAGTTGATAAATCTGTCCTTGATTGGAAAGGATTGATTCGAGACTTAATCCAAACTTACGTCCAAAGTCAACTCCAAAAGCGAAACCCACCGGAGCAAAATTGTAGGTGTAAGTAGAATTGTATCGTGGATCGGCACTTAAACCCTTATCTAATACAAAGGTAGCATTGTAGGCAGAGGTTGCGCCAAGATGGATTTGCGCCTGAGCACTAAAAGCTGCAAGAACGAAAAAGGCACTTAATAAGGTGTGATTTTTTAATCTCATAAGGTTGTATTTCGGTTTAATTTATATCGGGCACAATTAGTAACCCTTCAAAATTTTCATAAATCTATAAAAAGGTACTTATAACTCTAATTTTTATTATTGTTGCACTCCCATTATTCAACTATAAACCCAAACAATCTGCTACGTGTGCGGCATTACCGGAGTATTTGCATTTAACCTGGTTGGTAAGTTTAACATGATTCATGTTACCAATGCTACTATGGCCTTGGAAAAACGTGGTCCGGATTTTCAAGATATTTATTTGGATGAGTTTGTTGCCCTGGGGCATCGCAGACTCTCCATTATTGATACCAGCGCGGCTGCCAATCAACCGATGTTAGATGCAACCAAAAGGTTTTGTATTGTTTTTAATGGGGAGATTTTCAATTACCGCGAGCTTAAGAAAGATTTGGAAGATAAAGGAGTTACGTTCACCACCTCATCCGATACCGAAGTCTTACTGAATTTATATATCATAGAAAAAGAAAACTGTTTAACCAAACTCAATGGTTTTTTTTCATTTTGTATTTACGATAAACAAGAACAAACCTTTTTTATCGCCCGCGATCGCTATGGCATAAAGCCACTCCTCTATCTTTTCGATGAAGACAAATTTATTTTTGGATCAGAAATGAAGGCCATGATGGAGTATGGCTTTGAAAGAGAAATTGATTACTCATCGCTGTTCGCCTATTTGCAATTAAACTACATGCCTGCGCCCGCAACTATTTTTAAGCACGTAAAAAAGTTAATGCCTGGCCATTACTTAAAAGTAGGTTATAAAAAATCAGAGATCCATTGTTACTATAGCATTCCTCAAAAGGAGGTTAATGCATCTCCGCTCAGCTACGATCAGGCTAAAACAAAATTGAGTGAGTTGTTGGAAGATTCTGTGCAGCGCAGATTAATTTCAGATGTTCCCATAGGCGCTTTTTTAAGTGGCGGCCTTGATTCTTCGGTGATTACAGCACTCGCCTCCAAGCATAAACCCGACCTGCATACTTTTTCAGTTGGCTTTACGGATGAAAAGTTTTTTGACGAAACGCATTATGCCAATTTGGTGGCAAAACATTTTAATACTAACCATACCGTTTTTTCACTTACCAACAACGATTTACTCACTCATGTAAACCGTGTGTTAGATTCATTAGACGAACCCTTTGCCGATTCTTCGGCTTTGAATGTAAACATCCTTAGTAAAGAAACCAGAAAGCATGTAACCGTTGCCCTTTCGGGAGATGGTGCCGATGAATTGCTGGGCGGCTATAATAAACATGCGGCCTTTCATCGAATAATTAACAAAGGTTGGCAAGAAAATTTAATGGGTTCATTAAGCCCCGTTTTTAAATTACTTCCGCAATCGCGGAACTCAGGTTGGGGCAACAAGATTCGTCAGCTCAATAGGTTTGTCGATGGCATGAAATTAACAAGTAAAGAACGCTATTGGCAATGGGCCGGCTTCGCCAAAGAACCAGAAGCATTGAAACTACTGTCAGACAAATCAAAACAAAAATTTGAGCTACAGGAATATGAAAAAAGAAAGCAAGAACAACTTCGCTTCATCTCTGCAAAAGAATCTATTCGCGAAGTGCTGTTAACCGATGTGAATTTAGTTTTACCAAACGACATGCTTACCAAGGTTGATTTAATGAGCATGGCGCATGGATTGGAAATACGCGTGCCCTTTTTAGATTATCGTGTAGTAGATTTTATTTTCAATTTACCTGATGATTATAAAATAAATCGCTCTATCCGAAAACGAATTTTACAAGATACCTTTCGGGATGTGCTGCCCGCTGAACTTTACAATAGACCAAAGAAAGGGTTTGAAGTTCCCTTATTAAAATGGTTTCGACATGAATTAAAATCGCTGATTGTCGATGATCTGCTTTCTGAAAAAAATATCCGCGAACAAGGAATTTTTGAATATCCTGAAATAGAAAAACTCAAGCGTCAATTATTTTCTAGCAACCCACAAGATGTACATGCCCGCATCTGGGCGCTAATAGTCTTTCAGTGGTGGTGGCGAAAATATATGAAGTAACTCGGGCAAGGCGTCTGACCGCTTTGAGCGGTCAGACGCCTGAACATTAGATTTGAATATACTTGTTTTCAAATCTGATTTCTCAAACAAGCTTACGATTTGTGACTTAGTGTCTTTGTGGCTAACTGCAAATCACCCATATATCTCATTAAGCAATCCCGCAAGGCGAATACCTGCCTGCAGCATTCTGGTTTTGGCAATCGAAAAATATTTATAAGAATATTGATAACCAAGATTACCATTTCCAATATCATAAACTTGTGGCCTATAACTCATCGATTCCAAAGCCCAGTCGCGAACGCTAGAACTTTGCCATTTTTTAAGAACATCTTTTCCAGGGATTATAAAAGAGTTAGCAAGTTCAGTGTAACTTAACTTTGTATCATCAATCATTTTACCATCCCAAACAGAATGCAAATTTGAATCATCACGAAACCACTTCACTTTAATATTATTACCACCGCGGTCACCCGGCCTACCCACATGCAACGGTTGATGAAGATCCCCAACCAGGTGCACAAGCATTTTCAAATATTCGGTCTCTTGTTTTGCTGTAAGTTTTCCAGACTTTAAATCCTTTGTGAATTTCTCAATCATCATAATCAATTTACCATCAAGCGTTCCACCTTCTACGTCTTCGTAGCGGCCACCATCGGGTATAGTTGACCAATGCCAATCGTTAGTATAGTTATACGTTGAGTCCGACTTAATTTCGTCCATCCAGTTGCTAGCCATTGCCAGAGATTCTCCTGCCAAAATTTGTTGAATCCTTTTTTTTGCTTTATTGGTTAAATATCGCTCAGCTATCAAACCAGTAGCCCTATGCCCTGTAGCACCCCATCCAAACCCTTCGGTTAAAACCAGTAGGGCAAACAATCCTAAAATCAGTTTTTTCATATTTTCAATCAGTTGCCTGCAATATTAATATTTTCATCCATTCTAAAATTTCTTAACGATGATAATAACATTAATTTTGATATAAACGGTATAATGGACTAATCGCTAACATCGCATCCCAAACTTCAAATCTCAAATTTCTAACTTCCAACGCAATGTCAAATCGCCAGGCACTCTTTCTCAATTTTGATATTAAAGCCCAACCCGATGAAGTAACCTGCGGACCAACTTGTTTGCATGCGCTCTATCAGTATTATCAGGATGATATAGGACTTAAAGATGTAATCATCGGAGTAAAAAGTTTGAAGCGCGGAGGAACACTTGCCGTAATGCTTGGAAACCATGCCTTGCAGCGCGGATACAAAGCGCACATCTATACCTATAACTTAAATACATTTGACCCCTCATGGTTTAGCCTTTCTACACCAAAAATGATTAGCCAGCTAAAGCAGCAGATGAAATTTAAAGTGAAGAAGAAGAAACTTCAGGTTGCCTCAAAGGCTTACATACAATTTTTAGAAGCTGGCGGAAAACTTTATCAGAAAGAATTAAGCGCTGATTTGATAAAAAGTTATTTACTGCAATCAAAACCTATCCTTACGGGATTAAGTGCCACTTATCTATATGGTACCGAAAGAGAAATTCCGTCAACTGGAAAATACGATAGTATTAAAGGTGAGCCTGTTGGTCATTTTGTAATTATAAACGGATTTGATGAAGCAACACAAACCGTTTATTTGGCTGATCCGATGAATCCAAATCCGCTAAAGAGCCAATATTATAGTGTGAATTTTGATCGGTTAATCAACAGTATTATGCTGGGCATTGTAACCTACGATGCAAACCTATTGGTGATTGACCCAAAAAAATAAGGTATGCCAAAGTTGATCGTAGTCGATAAGCCCGAACATTGGAAATTTAGCTTAGATGATGTAGAAGTAATTTCTCCTGAGCGTTACATTACTGAACCCACTTTTCAGAATACCAAAAATTTAAAAGTTCTCAACCTCTGCAAATCCTACCAATACCAAAGTGAGGGTTACTATGTTTCGTTATTGGCCGAAGCGCGCGGACACAAAGTACTGCCTGAAGTTTCTACTATTCAGGATTTGCGTTTTCCGTCCATCTTACGCGATGATTCGCTCGACTTTGATGAACTGATTCAGAGTACCTTCAAAAACGAAACAACAGATCGGATTGAGATTAACATTTATTTTGGATTCACTAAATCAGAAAATTTTAATCGACTCGGCCTCCAATTATTTCAGATGGTGCAGGCGCCTTCGTTGCGTGCGGTATTCTCAAAAAAAACAAAATGGACGTTGAGAAAAATTCGTCCCATCAGTTTGAATGAAGTACCCGATGAAGACAAATCAACCCTGGTGCAAGGACTTGAGCGTTACTTATTACGTAAGCGAGATTTCAGGCCCGATAAAAAGAAATATGATTTGGCTATTTTGGTTAATCCCGATGATAAAAATCCGCCTTCGGACGATCGTGCATTAAAACGCTTCTATCGTGCAGCACTCGAAACCGGTTTCAACACAGAATTTATAACTAAAAACGATTTCGATCAGATCATCCAATACGATGCACTTTTTATTCGGGAGACTACGAATGTAAACCACCATACTTTTCGCTTTGCCAAAAAAGCAGAATCGTTGGGTCTTGCTGTAATTGACGACCCCGAGTCTATTTTAAAATGCACAAACAAAGTTTATTTACATGAACTTCTTACTTCGAATAAAATCTCTACGCCAAAAGCATTTGTAATAACAGAAGATAACTGCGATCAATTGGAAAGCAAAATGGGATTCCCCTTTATTCTTAAACAACCCGATGGCGCTTTTTCGAAAGGTGTATTTAAAATTGAATCTGCCGAAGAGTTTAAGAAAGTAAGAGAGAGCATGTTTGAGAAATCAGACTTACTGATAGCACAAGAGTTTTTGCCAACCAAATTCGACTGGCGCGTTGGCATTATTGATGGGCAGGTAATTTATGTATGCAAATATTTTATGGCCACCAAGCACTGGCAGATTATTAACTGGAGTGCTAAGAAACAATCGCAGGAAGGTGATGTAGAAAGCATTCCCATCGATCAGGCACCATCAGGATTATTAAAGACTGCGCTTAAAGCCACTTCACTCATTGGCAAAAGCTTATATGGTGTGGATATGAAAGAGATTGATGGAAAATTTTACGTGATCGAAATAAACGATAATCCTAACATCGATGCGGGTATTGAAGATAAAATTTTAAAAGAGCGCTTGTATGAAATTATTATGGAGACATTATTAACTAAAATCAAAGCAATAAAATGAGCGCACCCTATCATTTATTTCAAGGCTACGGCATTGAGTTGGAGTATATGATTGTTAACAAAGATTCATTGCAGGTGATGTCCATTGCCGATGAACTTCTTAAGCATGAACTGGGTGCCATTGGCAGCGATTTTGAAAATGGTGTAATCACATGGTCTAATGAACTCGTGATGCACGTAATCGAAATAAAAACAACAAAGCCGGAATCGGACTTAGAACAAGTAGAAAAAGAATTTGCAAAAAACATTAATCGCATAAATACAATTCTTAATAAATGGAATGCCATGCTGTTGCCTTCGGCAGCCCATCCTATGATGAATCCATTTACAGATACAAAATTGTGGCCGCACGATAATAATGAGGTGTATGCGTTGTACGACAAAATCTTTAACTCGAAAGGCCATGGTTGGTCAAACTTGCAAAGCACACATTTAAACTTGCCCTTTCATGGCGATGAAGAGTTCGCAAAACTGCATGCCGCTATCCGGTTAATACTTCCCTTGCTACCCGCCTTGTGCGCAAGTTCGCCCATGCTAGACGGAAAACTTTCTGGTATGTTGGATACACGCCTGCGCTATTACAAAGCCAATCAGGCAAAGATTCCAGTCATTACCGGTAAAATTATTCCGGAAGAAGTTTATACGCATAGTGAGTATAAAGAAATAATCTACACGCCTATTGTTGAAGCCATTGAAATTCATGATCCTGAAAATATTCTCGATCCCATCTGGGTAAACTCGCGCGGAGCGATTGCACGGTTCGATCGGGGGTCTATAGAAATTAGGGTAATGGATATTCAGGAATGTGCGGCTGCTGATGTTGCCATTGTTAATACCGTGGTTGAAGTTCTTAAACTACTTGTCAATGAAAAGTTTTCAACATTGGCCAAGCAAAAGAAACTGAACACTGAAATGCTGGCTACACTTTTTGATCAATCTGCCTTAGCTGGCTTTGCTACGCGCGTTGATGACAAAGATTTCCTGAATGCTTTTGGTCTCCGTTCATCGGCAACCCTAAAAGAAATCTGGCAACATATCCTTAACCATATTCCTTCTAAAAATTTTCCTGAACCCGCCCAACGTTTAATTCAAACCATTTTAGAGCAAGGAAATTTATCAGAGCGAATTATTAAAGTTGTGGGGAAAGATCATTCCGAAAAAAATATTCTTTCTATTTACCGCAAGCTCAGCGCTTGTTTGGCTGAAAACAAGTTATTCATTCCCTAATGTTTAAATCGCTTATATTAAGTTGTGAGCATGCGGGTAACGAGGTGCCTGATAATCTAAGATATTTATTTGCAAAGGAAAAAGAAGTTTTAAACACGCACCAAGGCTGGGACATTGGCGCCTGGGAGTTAGCTCAGTTTCTTTCAAAGAAGTTAAGCATTGACTTATATAGTTGCCACACCACTCGATTATTAATCGAAGCAAATCGCTCGTTAGATAGCAAACACTTATTTTCTGAGTACTCAAATGTATTATCGAATGACGAGAAGGAAAATTTAGTAAGTACAATCTATAAATCTTATCGGGATAAAATTCAACAACAAATAGAGAAATCGGCAAAACCAGTTTTACATTTATCAATCCACTCCTTTACTCCTATTTGGAATGGCGTTGAACGAGCTGTTGACATTGGGATTTTATTTGATCCGCAGCGAACACTTGAAACCAATTATTGTAAACAATTAAAACTTGCGCTTGAAGAGAAGTTACCCAATCAATCCATAAAACTTAACGAACCTTATAAAGGAACGGATGATGGATTTACAACCTGGCTTCGAAAGCGTTATGCTGATAAAGCGTATGCTGGCATTGAATTAGAAGTTAATCAAAAATATGCTTCGCACCTTCCCTCTATTAAGCAAGAAATATATGAGGCGATTGAAACTTCCTTAAAATAAGCAAGAATTTATTCTTACTTTTCTATCGTATGAATCGGCTAACCGCTTGGATAAGGGCATTCTTTAGTCTCTCGCGCAGAGAAACTCGGGGCTTTTTAATTCTGCTGCCATTAATGATTGTGAGTGTTTTTATTACTCCGGCCTATCATTGGTGGAAGGCCGGGCAACCTCATCATTTCACAAAAGAAAATCAGGAGTTGGATAGTTTACTTGCCCACTGGCAATGGAAAGAAAAAGCAGATAGCAGTCAAGCAGAAAAAACATTGTTTGAATTTAATCCCAATACTGCTTCAACACAAGAATTAATGGCGCTTGGATTTTCGGAGAGTTTAGCCAATCGCATTGATAATTATCGTTCCAAAAAAGGAAAATTTATAATTAAATCAGATTTGAAAAAAATCTATGGCATGGACTCCATGTTATATGTTAGAGTATATGCTTACATAAACCTGCCTACCGAAAAGCCTAGCCTTTCAAAAGAAAAAAAACTATTACCAGAGAAATATGTATCAAAAACAATTGAAAAATTTGACATTAACCTGGCCGACACCACGCAACTAATTCAGATTTATGGAATTGGAAGTAAATTATCACAACGCATTATTAAATATCGAAATTCGTTAGGTGGATTTATTTTAATGAATCAACTGAAAGAAATTTATGGATTAGATTCCGTTGTTGTGAAGGAATTAAATAAAAAAGCATTCATTCAAGACGAATTTCAACCTAGCCGGTTAGCAATCAATACACTAAGTGAAAAGGAACTAGCTGCTCATCCCTACATTAAATACAATTTAGCGAAAGCGATTGCCACTTACCGTTTTCAACATGGTAACTTTACTTCCTTGGAAGACCTTAAGAAAATAGCCTTGGTAGATGAGGCGTTCTATACTAAAATAAAACCTTATCTTACCCTAAATCCTTAGCGTGGCTGATCCTATTCAAACTAAAAAATTACTCACCTCATTTCTGCGAAGGCTCACAAACCTTTCGGGAAATAATCGATCTTTATTTTTAGCCAAACTTACATCCGATCAGTTTATAGATGTGCAGGAATTAAGTCAGTTGAACGGTGAACCTGCCTTTTCGATTATACAATCCCTGATCGCTGAAAAGCAAAAATCAATTTGCCCCGTGTTGGATGCACGCATGGAAGCAGCTAACGAGGCCAGCAAAAAACTTAAAAAATTACAACGCATCGATCAATTTATTTTTGAAGAACGGGGTTCACAGGATTTACATGTTGGTTGGCCCATTGTGCAAGGAAAATTTAATGATGGCACCTTGGTGCGATGCCCACTCCTATTTTTTCCGGTAACACTAAAAACCCGCAACAACAATTGGATAATAGAACCGCGCGAAGAAGCCGGCATTACATTCAATAAATCGTTTCTGCTTGCATTTGCTTACTATAATAAAGTGAAAGCAAATGAAATCTTATTAGACGAAACATTTGAAGAGATAGATCGCGAAAGTACAGCCTTTAAAACCGCGCTTTATCAAATGTTACAAAAAAGTGAGTTGGAAGTACACTTCAATCCTGATAACTACCGCGATGAATTAACTCCGTTCGTTAACCTGAAGCGCGAAGAGTTTGAGGAGGGCTTGAAAAATGGCGAGTTAAAATTATTTCCCAAAGCCGTACTTGGTATTTTTCCGCAAGCCGGATCCTATCTCGTGCCCGATTACCTGCATCTTTTGGAGCATGAAGAAATTCAAGACCTCGAAGATTTTTTTCAAAAACGATCAACCACTATTTCGAAAGACGAAAAGCAAACTTTTCTTACTGATATAAAGGAAGAAAAAGTGTACCCGGTTTTTCCACAAGATGTTTGGCAAGAGAACGCGTTGAAGGCTGTTAAGCTTGGCCACTCATTAGTGGTTCAAGGCCCGCCCGGCACGGGCAAGTCGCAATTAATTTGCAACCTGATTGCCGATGCCATGGCTTCGGGTAAGCGCGTGTTGGTGGTTTGTCAAAAACGTGCCGCATTAGATGTTGTTTATTCGCGCATGAAAGCGCACCATTTAAGTGATTACTTAGGATTGGTTCATGATTTCAAAAATGACAGGCGAGAGATTTTTCAAAAAATCGCTAGACAGATTGAGCGGGTTGATGAATACCGATCGCGAAACATCAGCTTGGATTCCATTCAATTAGATCGGAAGTTTTTACAAATCAGCCACCGCATTGATCAGATTAGCGAGGAGCTTGAAGAATTTAAACATGCACTTTTCGATGTCACTGAATGTGGCGTTACCATCAAACAACTTTATTTACAATCGGAGCCCGACAAAGAAATAATAAATCTGAAGCAAGAGTTTCAACATTTTAAGTTTGATACCCTTCAGGATTTTCTGCGAAAGCTAAATGGCTACGCTCATTATGCCATAAATTTTTATCGCCCCGAATATCCATGGAAAGGCAGAAAATCATTTAGCAACCACGCAGCCACTGATCAGGCATTGATAAAAAAATCGATTCAAGAGGTAAGTCAGTTTTTTACCGCACTTTCAGAAGCGCTGATAACAAATTTTGGAACCCGGTTGGATTGGGAACAGTACGAAGCATTAACCGAAGCTGAAGCCGAGATAAAGGAAATTAAAACGTTGATCGATCATAAAGACTCCTATCTTTATTTTCAAAGTATGATTTCGGAAACCGATAAAGAAACCAATGCCCTTTGGCTGTCAAATGTTGAAAAGAATTTGATGGAATGTTTTACCGGTGATGGATTAGAAGCGAATACCTCAAGTAATCAGTTGGGTAGCTTACAAAAGGCATTACATCGAAGTATGAAATCGCGGAAAAGTTTGTTCGGACTCATCCGTTGGGAATTATTTTCGAAAGATAAATTTCTGATCAAACGCACCCTCGTTGCCAATGGGTTAGAAAGCAACAAGGAAGGGTTTAAAACACTCGAGCGCAAGCTCGACAACCGATTGAATTTTGAACACACGCTTTCTAAACTAAAAGCTAAACTTTGGTTAAAAAGAGTTCCTGAAACACTGGGACAAAAAGAGTTTATTCAATGGTTTGCCGACCAGCATTTCGCTATTGAAGCCAAATTGAATTTCAGCAGTATTCGTGGAATAAAAAATATTATTGATCCTGCCGGACTTTCCTTACAAGAATTCATATTCAAGATTGATACACTCGCAAACTTGTTGGCTTCATTACCAGCCATCAAAAGCTCGTGGCTGAATTACCTTACCCCCGCGCAAATTAATTCCATCACCCAGCAACCTGGTTTTTCGCAACGCCTTATCGATTCATTGAAAGAAGACTTTGATGCGCTATGCGAATTTGATCGGCTTACGGAAAGCCTTACGGCCGATGAGCGTACTATTCTTGATAAACTTCATGATCATGAAAAAAACTGGAATGAACTTAGCCTGAGAGATTTGTTTGTCAATAGCTTAAGCCTGGCCTGGATTGATCACCTCGAAGCAAAAAAGCCCGAGCTTAGAATGATCTCATCCGGAAAGATGACTTTATTAGAAAATGAATTGCGTGATCTGCTTAACGAAAAGAATGGAATCAGTGAAGAAATAATTTTATTGCGTGCCCGCGAAAAAGTGGTTGATGACTTAAAGGTTAACCGGTTGAATAATCGGGTAACCTATCGTGATTTATTACATCAGGCAAAAAAGAAAAAGAAAATCTGGCCGGTGCGCAAAGTGCTTGCTGAGTATGAAGAAGAAATTTTTAAACTCATCCCTTGCTGGTTAGCGTCACCCGAATCGGTCTCGGCTATTTTTCCAATGAAAGAACTTTTTGATTTGGTTATTTTTGATGAGGCGTCACAATGTTTTGCCGAACGCGGAATTCCAGCCTTATATCGCGGCAAGCAAGCTGTTATTGCAGGCGACTCCATGCAATTAAAGCCCGGAGATTTCTATCAATCGCGGTGGCAGGAAGAAGACGAAACACAACCCGATGCAGAAATTGATTCGTTGCTAGAATTAAGCAGTCGCTATTTATTGCAAGTACAATTACAAGGGCACTATCGCAGTAAGTCGTTGGAGTTAATTGATTTCTCGAATCAACATTTTTACAATGGCAATCTTCAATTGCTACCCGACATGCAAGAGATGAATGCCGGCCAACCTTGTTTGCAATATGAAAAGATTGACGGCCATTGGATAAACAACACCAACCCCGAAGAAGCTTTACATGTTGCAGCACTTGTTTCAAAACTTATTCGGGAAAATCCTAATAAAGAAATTGGTGTAATAACTTTCAATGCGCCCCAGCAATCGCTAATCATGGACACTATTGAGAAAGTGGTGGGCCACCTGCCTGCTACTCTTTTCATAAAGAATATTGAAAACGTGCAAGGCGATGAACGCGACATCATTATTTTCTCGGTTGGTTACGCGCCTGATGAAAAAGGGAAAGTAGCCGCGCAATTTGGAAGTTTGAATTTAGCCGGTGGAGAAAATAGATTAAATGTTGCGGTAAGCCGAGCGCGTGAAAGAACAATAGTAGTAACCAGCTTGTGGCCCGATCAACTGCATGTTGAAGACACGTTGAATGACGGACCTAAACTTCTTAAACTATATCTTCAATTTGTACTCGATGTTTCAAAAGGACAATACCAACCCTTTGCCAAACCCATAACAACCAAAAAGACTTCGGTTAACTTAAAAGAAGAAATCAGAGAATGGGCAAAGGGAAAATGGCCTGAATATAAAGTAGAAGAAAACAAACTCCCATTTTACGATCTTACCATACAACTCAACAACCGAACGTTGGGTGCAGTGCTCACTGATGATAATTTCTATTATCAGAGTTTAAGCGCAAAGTCGGATCATGCATTAACTCCGCATTTATTAGAATTAAAAAATTGGCCTTTCTTACGGGTATACAGTCGCAACTATTGGCAAGACCCGGATAAGTTCTTTAATGAGATAAGTAAGTTTTTAAATCGGTAAGCCACACTTTCAGATTTATGCCACAGTTATTGGGTTAACCTACTGCAAATAATTAGACAATTATTTCTGTATCTTTGATATGAATTAAAAAACATCAAATGCTAATAGAACGAACAACAGACGAAGTGATAATAAGACTCCCATCTTATGTGGACACTGAAGGTTTGCAACGTCTAGTAGACTATCTGAGTTATAAGGAAGCCACCGCAAAATCAAAGGCAAAGCAGTCCGATGTGGATAAACTTGCGAGGGATATTAAGAAAGGTTGGTGGAAAAAAAACCGTGGCCGTTTTATCAAGTGAAAATAATTATCGATACAAATATTATTTTCAGTGGATTGCTTAACTCCAACGGAACTATTGGTGATCTACTTTTCAATTCTGACAACTTTTTTAATTTCTATAGTTGTAGTTATATGCGACATGAAATTGAAAAGCACTGGATTAAACTCAAGCGCATTTCTAAACTAACAGATAGTGAACTTGAAGAATCACGGTTCAAAATATTTTCTAAAATCAATTTCATTAATGAAGAACTCATTCCAACAAAGACTTGGATTGCAGCCGAAGAAATAGTTAAAAGTATTGACATTGATGACTCGGATTTCATCGCATTGACAAAACATTTAAGAGGCTATTTATGGACTGGTGATAAAGAACTTTACAACGGTCTCAAGAAACAAAATTTCAAACGAGTTTATAATACAACTGAACTTATCACTTTACGGACAGCCAAGAGCTAATTTAGAAATACCCAACGTAGGTGAACATAACGACAACTATTGGCAAGACCCGGATAAGTTCTTTAATGAGATCAGTAAGTTTTTAAATCGGTAATTGAACGCAATCAGGTGAAGTGGAACATCTGCGACACCTCAAGAATCTACAGTAAATAAAATGTTACAACTTATAGGACTCTTTGCAATTTCATGGTTATTAGTTTGGCTATTTGACAAAAGTAGTTTGGCCGTTCTAGGCCTACTAGCGACAAAAGCCAGATTGATACTTGCAGCTAAACTTTTTGGTGTGACTGTAGCTTGCGGTTCAACAGCATTCCTATTGAAAATTTATTTCGCTAAAGAACAATACATTATTAACCCAAACATGACAACCACCTTAGCCTTCTCTGAGATTTGGGAAAACATAAGAGGGGTTTTAACGGAGGAATTACTTTGCAGAGGAGTAGGACTATATATTTTAATTAAAAAATTAGGCAACAAATGGGCAATCATAATTTCATCAGTTATATTCGGATTACTTCATTGGCTTAATAATGGAGTGTTTGGAAACTCAATACAAATGGGGATTGTATTTGCTTTTACGTTTGCAATGGGACTTTTACTTGCATACTCTTACTCAAAGACATTTTCAATTCTAATTCCTTTTGCAATACACTTAGGTTGGAACTTGACACAAAACTTTGTTTTTCCCGACAGGCCAGAAGGAAATCATTTTTTTATTTTGGCCGCTACCCCACCCCTTGTAACTGTTTCTTACTTTGTGTTTTTTATAATGCTGTTATTTCCTAAAATTTCTGCAATTGGACTTGACTATTTAATTGTAAAAAGAGAAAAGCAGGTTGAACCACCAAAGTGAGTTTGCAATGCAACCCCGGTAATATCTTGCCCGGCATAAGCAGTTCGGCAATAGTTGTAATTAAATTGAGCCATCTATCATATTATCTTTAATTCTAATTCATTAAGTTAGTAAGGCATTTCTAAAATTCTTACTTTCCAAAAAACTTATCTCATCCATGAAAAAGATATTATTTATTCTAGGTATCTGTGCAGCAACTTCGCTACACGCACAAGTAACCAAAGCTCCCGAAGTAAAAGAAGGTGATGGTCCTTACACTCAATTAATCATTCGCGGAGTGATGTTGATTGATGGTACTGGAGCACCAACGGTAGGACCTGTGGATATTGTGGTGAAACAAAACCGGATTGTAAACATTGTCAGTCTTGGTTTGCCAACACCTGGTATGGCTAGCTACTCCAGGCGACCTAAGTTAGAGGCGGGCGGTAAGGAACTGAACTGCGAAGGCATGTACCTGATGCCTGGCTTTATTGATATGCACGGCCACATTGGCGGTGGTCAAGCGCCAAATGCTGAATATGTTTTTAAACTGTGGATGGCACATGGTGTAACTACCATTCGCGAACCGGGTTCTGGTAACGGTGTTGACTGGGTGCTGGATGAAAAAAATAAAAGCAGTAAAAATCTAATCACCGCTCCGCGCATCAAAGCGTACGTCACTTTTGGCTCAGGCAGCAAAGAACCTATCCGCACCGCAGAGCAGGCACGTGCCTGGGTAAATGAAAATAAAAACAAAGGTGCCGATGGAATAAAGTTTTTTGGTGCTGCACCCGAAATTATGGATGCTGCCATTCGTGAGAATAAACGATTAGGTTTAGGCTCTGCGAGTCATCATGCACAATTAGGCGTGGCGCGCTGGAATGTTTTCAATTCTGCGAAAGCTGGACTTACTTCTATGGAACATTGGTATGGCTTGCCCGAGGCGATGTTAGAGAATTCAACTATTCAGAACTATCCGTTATCATACAACTATTCAAACGAACAAGACCGGTTTGAAGAAGCCGGCCGACTTTGGAAACAAGCGGCTGCTCCATATTCGCCCAAGTGGAATGCATTGATGGACTCACTTATCAAATTTAATTTCACCCTAGACCCAACCTTTAATATTTATGAAGCTGCACGCGACTTGCACAAAGCGCGCAGGCAGGAATGGCATGAAGACTATACGTTACCAAAGCTTTGGGCTTTTTATCAACCGAGCAAACAAGCCCATGGTTCGTTTTGGTTTAATTGGGGAACAGAACAAGAAACTGCGTGGCGCGAAAACTACAGACTGTGGATGACCTTTGTAAACGAATATAAAAATCGTGGTGGCCGCGTAACCGTGGGTACAGATTCGGGATTTATTTTTCAATTATATGGATTCGCTTATGTTCGCGAACTGGAGTTGCTGCGCGAAGCAGGATTCCATCCCTTAGAAATTATTCGCTCGGCAACGTTGTATGGCGCACAAGCATTGGGCATGGATAAAGAAATTGGCTCGGTAGAAATTGGCAAGCTTGCCGACTTTGCTATTGTGGATCAGAATCCATTAGAAAATTTACAAGTACTATATGGCACAGGTGCTATTAAATTAATGGACGACAATACCGTGCAGCGAGTTGGTGGTGTAAAGTACACCGTAAAAGATGGCATTGTGTACGATGCAAAAAAGTTACTGGCCGATGTAAAGAAAATTGTTGACGATGAAAAAGCGAAAACTGGTTTTGTAGTAAAACAACCCGGTATTGAAAAATAAATCAGAACTAGTGAATACGTCAGACCGCTATTGTTTCACACTCGTAGCGGTCAGACGCCTAACTCCTCAATAAGATCAAATGATGAAAACCCTATTAGCCCTCTTTACATCGCTCTTGCTGATCAGTTGCTCAGGCGAACAAGATGAAACTCCACAAGTAGAAGTGTATTCATTACTTGGTTTGGAATATTTTGCACCAACCGATGTCGATCCAAAATTAGAGAGCAACTTGGTTGTAGCGAAGAAAAATTTTGAAACTGATTCTTCAGAAGAAAATTATATCTGGTTAGGTAGGCGAACAGCTTATCTTACCCGCTACAACGAAGCCATTGAGATTTTTAGCGAAGGAATTGAAAAATTTCCAAACTCATACAAGCTTTACCGCCATTGTGGGCATCGGTATATTTATCAACGAAAGTTTAATGCCGCCATTGCCGATTTTAACAAAGCCGCTGAGTTAATGCAGGGCGCTCCAATCGAAATAGAGCCTGATGGACAACCTAACAAATTAAACAAACCCTTATCCACCACACAATTTAATGTGTGGTATCATTTGGGTCTCGCACATTATCTTAAAGAAGAATTTGACGATGCAGAGAAAGCTTATTTACAATGTCTGATCGTTTCGGATAATGATGACTTGATTACTGCCACGGTCGATTGGCTTTATATGACCTACCGGAGAATGGGGAAAGAAGAAGATGCTAAACGAATATTAGAAAGAATAACCCCTAACATGACTATCGTTGAAAATGATTCTTACTTCAAACGGCTCAACCTGTATAAAGGATTGTTGCCTGTTGACTCCGTTTTGAATGTAAACAGTAATCAAGCTGATGTTGATTTGGCGCTGGCTACGCAAGGTTATGGCGTGGGCAATTGGTACTTATGCAATCACGACACCGTGAATGCCATTTCTATTTATGAAAAAGTAGTTGGTGGCAAGCATTTTTCTGCCTTTGGCTTTATTGCTTCCGAAGCTGATTTGGCAAGATTGCGGTAACACATTGGCCGAACTCATTTTTATCTTAACTTTGCGCCTCCTAAACTATCCCGGTAGTTCATGGTCTCATAGTTCAATGGATAGAATAGAAGTTTCCTAAACTTTTGATCCGGGTTCGATTCCCGGTGAGACTACTTGTACGTATCTAAAATTTTTGATCCCCAACTGAAGTCATTCAGACAGGGATTCCTGTTGGGGTTGCATAATCGTGACTTAAGAAATCATTTTCCCATGTGATCTATATCACCATTTAAATGGTTATTCCGTTATAGCTTTGTATTGTGACCGTTGCTAAATAAGAACTATTATTACCTATGGAATTTATTGATTACTATAAGATACTGGAAATTAATAAGAACGCTTCCGCAGACGAGATAAAGAAAGCGTATCGTAAGCTCGCCCGAAAGCTTCACCCCGATCTTAACCCTAACGACAAAGAGGCGCAAAAAAAATTCCAACAGATCAATGAAGCAAATGAAGTATTGAGCGATCCGGAAAAGCGGAAGAAGTATGATCAATATGGAAAGGACTGGCAGCATGCCGAACATTTTGAGCAAGCAAAGCAAAATCAATCCCGCCAAGGATTTAATACAGGTCAAAACTTTGGTGGTGGACAAGGCTTTTCGGGCGAAGGTGATTTCTCCAGTTTCTTTGAATCTATGTTTGGTGGCTCAGCTCGTCAAAGTCAAGCAAAATTTCGTGGGCAGGATCTTCATGCCGAGTTACAGCTTGCACTTGTTAATGCGATGGTTACACATCAACAAACGCTTACCGTAAATAGTAAGAATATTCGCATCACCATACCTGCGGGAATTGAGAACGGCCAGATAATTAAATTGAAAGGCTATGGAGCACCGGGTGCAAATGGTGGTCCGGCTGGTGATTTATTTATAACCTTTCAGATTGCGGATCATCCACAATTCAAACGCACCGGAAATGATTTGCATACTACTGTGCCATTGGATTTATATACTGCACTGTTAGGTGGTGAGACAACAATTGATACACTGAACGGAAAAGTGAAAATGAAAGTAAGCGCTGAAACACAATCCGGCACAAAAGTAAGGTTGAAGGGAAAAGGTTTTCCTATTTACAAGCAAGAAGGTAAATTCGGTGACTTATATATTACCTATCAGGTAACTTTACCTACTAATCTTACCGAAAAGCAACGAGCCTTGTTTACTGAATTATCGCAACTTAAATAATACATTATGCAACCTGCTGATATGATACCGGCTTCTGAATTTTGTGTTCACCACAAGATAGAGCTGTCTTTCATTCATTTGCTAAAGCAACATGGCATGATTGAGACGGTGGTTATCGAAGAGAGTGTATTTCTACCACTATCCGAACTCGAGCAATTAGAAAAAATAGTTCGGTTGCATTTTGAACTGGATATTAATCTGGAGGGAATTGAAACGATCAATCACCTGCTGCAGCGCATTACAACTATGCAGGAACAAATTGTTAGTCTAACAAATCGCCTAAAGGGGCGGGAAGATGACTAGTTAAGCAAAGCATTTACCGAGGTCTGCGTCCACACAGACCTCAAAAACAAATTCATTTCTTTTACCAGTATGTGACCGACATCACATAGATCCTTTCTCTATTGCTGTAGGTTTGCCATAGAATACTAAAATGTACTTGTAATTATGAAATTCTGGAATGACTGGCGATTAGTGGGAATGGCATGCGTTACCCTTGGCTTAGCACCCTTTTTTCCAGAACCGCATATTTGGGGCAAGGTTAAATGGATTTTGGGTGGCGCTGCGGGTATGCAGCCCATGGATTGGTTTGATACTTTATTGCACGGATTGCCTTGGGTATTACTAGTTCGGCTGCTGGTTGTTACTGCCTTAAAGAATAATAGTCCATCCAAAAGTTAACAAGCATAAAACACATGAACACACTATTAAATTATAAGACACAACTTTTCAGCAATTGGCATTTCATGCGGTGGCTGCGTTTGGTGCTTGGAGGTTATATCGCTTATCAGGCGATACTAAATCATGATCCCCTTGCGGGAATGATCGCTGTTTTCTTTTTATTTCAAGCACTAACCAACACAGGTTGTTGCGGCTCTGGTGGCTGCGCTGTACCTGTGTCTGAACAAAAAAATACAAATGCGGCTGATGTTGAGTTTGAAGAAATTAAATCTGAATCTTCAGCTAAACGCTAAAGAAAAATAAAAAAACCTCTGCAGCACCGCAGAGGTTTTCAATTTTCAACACGTAACATCAGTGAATGGGTTTGGTAAAACGTAACTTCGTAACTTCCGAACGCTGATCGCTGCTGTACCCAAAGGCACCTCGAACATACTGCTTCACCGCCACAGCCGTAGCAAACAGATTGCCTTCGCTTTTATAAAAAAGCTCATTGCGTTTTCTGCGTGCACGTGTTAGTTCCACTTCAACGTTGGCTACCGCTTGGTTCAGTTGCTGCATGGCTGCAAACTGTGCATTCAGCCCAATCACTCCTAATTCAGGTTCTGCCGGTTTGTACTTTGGTTCAGCCGTTACGGTTTGCACCAGCTTGGCAAAGTAAAAGGCCTGGCTTGCATAGTCCAGGGCGTAAGTAAATCCGGTGCCTGTCGTCCCTTCTTTTCCTTCGATCGGGGGAGGTTCAGAACCTTTAAACTTTGTGCCGCGTAGCTTTCGCTGATTTAACAGGGCATCCTGAATGGTGAGCGATTGTGCGCCACAAGATTTCAACACACTGACCACGCGTGAACTTAGGTCCCGCACCTTGGCAAAGGCGAGCTCACGTGTATTGGTGATGTTGTCATACCTCGTTTGCACTTCGTTGACTTCACTCAATGTTTGTTGGGCGTTGTTTAACAAGGTGATCAACGCATCCACCTGAAGGTTTTGTTGTCCGGGGTTATACTGTCCTTCATACCCGGTGCAGATGCCTGTGAGCTTCCCAAAGGCTTGCACGTTTTTAACATGACTCATAACTAATTATTTAAGTTATAGGTATTGTTACGTGCCTGTTAAGCGAACGGGTTGTTGTTTTATAATCTTTTTTCAAAACTTTATTTCAATGCAAAGTGACAACGAAAAATGAATGCGTTCGTTCTAAAGAAATTTTTTATAATTGATAACAAACAGAAGGTGTCGGCATGGTATTAACCGGTGTGTACCTTACCTGGATTGATGCTCACCTTACTTTAACCCGTCCGCACCCTGAATTGATTGATGCATACTTTACATTAGCCAGTCCGTACTCTGAATGGATTGATGCTCACCTTACTTTAACCAGTCCGTACCTTGAATGGATTGATGCGCACTTTACATTAGCCAGCCATTACTCTGAATGGATTGATGCGTACTTTACATTAACCGGTCAGTACCCTGAATGGATTGATCGAGCTTACTTCAGAGATCGAATAAAAGTGCGAAAAGGAATTGAGGGACTTGATTTTGTGAATGCAACAAGCCTTTAGATGGATAGTAGGAATTAACAATCAGTCAATTCCTCTTAAAATCTTGGCGGGCACTCCTCCAACAATCGTATTTGCAGGAACATCTTTAGTAACAACTGCGCCCGCTGCAACAATAGAGTTCTCACCAATGGTAACTCCTGGTAAAATTGTGGCACCTGCTCCTATGCATTGCGTTTTATTAAAATAGATTTCAGGTCAAGAAATTTTCTTTTTGCAGGATCGACAGGATGATTCTCTGTTGTCAAATTGACTCTTGGCCCGATCAACACATCATCTTCAATTGTTATTCCGCCAAGATCCAGAAAACTACACGCATGATTGATGAATACATTTTTCCCGAGCTTGATGTGTTTACCAAAGTTTGTATGAAAGGGAACAAAGACAGTTGTTGTTTTGTCAATATCACTTTGGATAAGTTCACTTAATCGTTGACGCATTTCCTCAATGGTCGTTGAAGCATTCAGTGCCGGGGATAGCCTTTGTGCACGAAACACAACCTCCCAAGCTTCACCCATCTCCTCCGTTCGTATGATACCTCCGGCAAGCAGCCTTTCAAAAATATTCTTCGACATAGTTGTTTAACTTTTTAGTTCTATACTTCTACTGGCCGGAAGGATGTTGGAGTGGTGCCTGTATTTTTTTTAAAGAAATTATTGAAATAAGTAGGATACTCGAAACCTAACGCATAAGCGATGTCAGCTACATTCCAGCTCGTATGCAGGAGCAATGCCTTTGCTTCGTTGGTGATCCGCTCACTAATGTGTGAGGTTGTTGACTTCCCGGTAATCTCTTTTACCGCGCGATTAAGATAGTTCACATGCAAATTCAAGTTTGTGGCGTAGTCCTGTGCCGTTCGCAATTGCAGTGGATGATCAGTTCCTTCTACTGGAAATTGTCTTTCAAGCAATTCAAGGAAAACATTTGTGATCCTGTGCGCTGCATTTTTTACCTGATCAAAATCCTCAGCCGGTTGTAGCTTAAGCGCTTCGTGGATAACAAGGTTGATGTAATTCCGAATGAGATCGTCTTTGAAAGCATAACTAGTACCTTGCTCTGAAATCATGTTTCGGAAAATTCCATTGAGGAACTCACGTTTCTCTTCCGTGATATGAAAGATCGGAGTTCCTCCTATTTTAAAAAGCGGTGAATGCTGAAGGCTTTCGGTTCGATCTGAAGGCTTGTAGAAATCCTCAGAAAACAAACAAGTATAACCCACGTAGCTGCGTGATATCGTCTCCCAGGAATAAGGAACATTTGGATTTGCAAAAAACAAAATCGTACCCTTCATGTCAAAGCTTCGATCTGCATAGTTGATTATGCTTTGACCTGTCGTGAGACAAATCTTGTAAAAATCTTTCCGGCTGTAATTGTGAACGACATTTGAATCATCTTCAATCCGAAAAACATTGAAGCCTTTAAGTTTGAGTTCGGTGTTAAAGGCTGACACCGACCTTTTGTTATCCATTGGTTCCATACAGCGCGTTTGTTTATTAATATAATCTAGCCCCTCTAGGGCGATTTGTATTTGCAAAGATACTGTCAGAAGTAGGCCAAATCATTAAGAATTTCAAACAATGAGTTAAGAAATTCAAATATCAAAAATTACTACATGTCTTAAAAATGCATTAAATCATGATTTGATTTAAAATACTTCCACACCGCTAGTAAAATGAGTACTACCTCAAAATCAGTTGTAATGAGTGATTTTAGCTCCTTCCTTTCCAATGTCAGGTAAGAAAGGTTTGAAATTATTAATGATTGGTTTGATTAGCTTAATCCTTCCGGTACACCGCCTCCCTACTTTTGTATTGAACAAATCAACACAATCAGCAAATGAAAGCACAATCATCCCACGTGGCTCAGTGCACGTGTATTGATAACTAAAAGATAAACAACAACGAAACGAATAGTGATCATGGAAAATAATATAAAAAGTAAGGTAATTGTAATTACAGGCGCAAGCAGTGGTATGGGCGAAACTGCGGCAAAGCACTTGTCAGAGCTTGGCGCCACGGTTGTACTTGGCGCGAGAAGAGCTGACAGAATTGAAAAGCTCGCAAAGGACATCCGTGACAAAGGTGGAAAAGCGCTTGCTATCGCTATGGATGTAACGAAGCGTGATCAGGTAAAGAATCTGGTCGACTCCGCTGTTAAACAGTTCGGGCGGGTTGATGTAATTCTTAATAACGCGGGCATCATGCCGTTATCACCAATGGATCGCCTCAATGTGGATGAGTGGGATAAAATGATCGATGTTAATATCAAAGGAGTACTCAATGGAATTGCCGCTGTTTTGCCTCACATGAAAAACCAGAAGTCAGGTCAGATTATCAACACCTCTTCTGTAGCGGGCCATAAAATATTTAACGGCTCTGCGGTTTATTCAGCTACCAAATTTGCAGTGCGTGCGTTGACTGAAGGTTTACGTATGGAAGTGAAGCCTTATAATATCCGTACAACGATAGTTTGTCCAGGCGCTGTTAAAACAGAGTTGCTCGAGCATATTACGGAGGCAGATATTCAGCAAGCTAATAAAGACTATGTCGGAGCGGTTGGGATTAGTCCGGAAAGTTTTGCGCGTGTGGTTGCTTTTGCGATCAGCCAGCCGGAAGATGTGGATATCAATGAAATTATCTTCCGTCCTACATCCCAGGAATTATAAATTACGAAGGATCAACATGCCGACCATCAACAGTTCAACATTAACAAGATTCAAATGATCAGGATCGTAAAGTTTTCAGCAAGTATCGTTATATTGCTCTTGCCTGTGATAGTTTGGGCTAGTTGCACGACCGAAGAAACAGGATTGCTTGACAACAATGTTTCCGACTCTGTTACTCAAACATCAGAACTTATGAAGGATACAATAGCAATAATCATTGGCGACAGTTATTTTACTGCAATACTTGAATCAAACGCAGCAGTAACCGAATTCAAAAAAATGCTACCGCTAACAATTAGCATGAAGGATCTCAACAGCAATGAAAAATATATTGATCTATCGAAGAGTCTTCCCACGAACGCGTCCAATCTCGGAAAAATAAACGCAGGAGACCTTCTGCTTTATGGATCAAAAACAGTGGTGCTTTTTTATGAGGCGTTTTCAACTTCTTATAGCTACACGAGGTTAGGTAAGATTAACAACCCGGGCGGCTTAGAAGAAGCGTTGGGTTCCAACAATGTAATAGTCACAATAGAGTTGAAGTAATATCATTCTACAGGAAAGAAAATTTAAGAATTATTAACTTGGATCAATTATGATTTCAAAAGTCTCTTACACCACCTGCTTTATCATACTTGGCTTTATTACGTATGGTACCAGCGCCCGCGCAAACGAATTTACCGATATGATGTTTCCAGAAACATACACAGTGACACTAGCGCCTACTGAGAACGGCTCCTTTACCATCGATCCAAAGATCCCTGCGGATGGAAAGGTGACAACGGGAACCGTGCTGACGGTCAAAGCTGCACCTTCTTCTAATTACGCATTGGATGTAATCTACTACACAGTTCAAGGTGGAATGTGGGGAACTACAAGCTATGAGGGTTTTACACCTACCATGAAAATAACTGTCACCAAGGACATGCTTATTGGCGCCACCTTTGTAGAGAAAGCGCTTGTAGAAAATATAAACGTGACCCACGATGTTGTTTATGCAAAGCCCGGGATAAAACCACTTAAGTATGATGTATTCTCTCCAAAAAATGCAAAGAACCTCCCTTGTATTGTCATTGTCCACGGAGGTGGTTGGTCATCAAACAACGAAGACATTATGCGTGGACTTGCTCGCGAGTTGGTGAAAGGTGGACGCTATGTAGTATTTAGCATCGACTATCGATGGATCAACAAGCTTGATGGAGAAACGAAACCAACGTACATGCACCAACTGATCGAAGATGTGTTTGGTGCAATTGCTCATATTCAGGAGAATGCTAAAAAATATGGAGCAGATCCAACTCGTATTGCTGTTACAGGGGACAGCGCTGGTGGACATTTATCAGCAGCAGCAGCTACACTAAGCCCACTGATTGGCAATGGAGGTTTTGGAAAATCTGAGGGTGTATATCAATACACACCAAGTTACATACCGAAAGGAAAATCAATTGATCAAGTGAAAAAACAGATTACGGACGCGGTAAAAGCTGTCGCTCCGAGTTACGGACCTGCCCGCGCATCTGACTTTAGACAATTTCTTGAACAAAAAGACACTGCATATTGGAATGCTATTTCTCCTATTGAGCATGTTCCTAATGTGAGTGAGCGCGCGCTTCCTCATTTCATTGTACGTGGCACTAACGATCCACTTGTATCAAACGCAGTGGTTCAGCCCTATGTTGATGTTCTGCAGAAAGCTGGACAAAAGGTCGAGTATATTCAAGTCGAGGGAGCCGGTCATGCTTTCTTTGACTGGAAGCCAGATGCGTCTACGAGGGCAACATTTGCCAAATTTGGTGCCCCGTATGCTGACGCGATGCGCACATTCTTCGATAGCGTTTTCTATAAATTGTAATCACTTCATTCTATAAACTTACAACTCACCTATGAAACTTAAACTAAATAATGTCATCAGTGCTTTTCTATTATTAGTCACACTGATAAGCTGTAATAGTGACAGAAATCAAAGTCAGCAATCAGCGTCTGATATTTCTGTGGAAACGATTTTTCCGAAGGGGGAACTCGGTCCTGTAACAAACTTCACAGGCAACGCTTACGCCTTTCGTTTAGTCGCAAGTGATTCCATCTACAATACACTTGTGGGCAACGTTTATTTCGAAAAAAGTGCACGATCAAATTGGCACACCCATCCAAGTGGCCAAATTCTAATTGTACTCGATGGTGAAGGATATCATCAACTAGAGGGACAGCCAAGGCAAACCATGAAAAAGGGTGAAGTCATCAAGGTTCCAGCAAATACTCGGCACTGGCATGGCGCAACTGAAAACACTGCTCTTACGCAAATGTATATTTTACCAAAGACCGAAAACGGGTTTGTCACATGGATGGAGCCTGTGACAGATGAGCAGTATAAATCCAACAACTAAAACGATGGAGATTATTAAATTAGGTTCGCAACCCTCCGCCAAAGGCCCCGAAGATTGGTTTACCGGGTCGGTTCGTATTAACTACTTATTTCAACCAAACGGACACAGACGCGCTGGTGCAGCGGAGGTAACCTTTGAACCCGGAGCAAGGACAGCGTGGCACACACATCCTCTTGGTCAAACGTTGATTGTATTGTCTGGAGTAGGATTAGCACAGCGTGAAGGAGGAGCCATTGAAGAAATCCGGCCAGGCGACATCGTGTGGTTTGCGCCAGGTGAAAAGCATTGGCATGGAGCATCGGCAACAATGGCAATGACACATATCGCCACACAAGAGGAACTGAACGGAAAAGTTGTGGATTGGATGGAGAAAGTAAGTGATGAGCAATATCAAATCACTATATCAAATGACAATTAAAATTGAATCTATATCTCGTTGCCAACTGGCCGATTATTGACATATTAAAAGAATTTGGAGATCAGCGAGGCTTAACTGTCGCTCAAGTTGCCTTGGCCCTAGTTAGAAGAAATTGCTTAAGATAATTAGACCAAGTATTTTTCAAGATTCTTTTTAAAGTAACTCGCACTATCAGCAATACTTTGCATGGGGCTGCTCGCAAAATTTCCGCCTTGTTCTATATAATAGTACTGAAGGCCAGCGCGCGATGCTTCCGGAATAATAACGGAGTAATCGATAGAACCATTACCTAGTTCAGAGTAATCGCGGCTTACTTTGTCCATATCTTTAATATGCCACATCACAAAGCGCCCCGGTTGTTGTTTAAATAATTCGGCTGGACTCAACTTCGAGGAATGCATTACCCAATATAAATCGATTTGTAATTTCACTAAGGCAGCATCGGTTTCGCGCATAATAATTGAATAGCCATTGTCGCCATTATAATTGGTGAATTCAAAATCATGATTGTGATAGGCAAAGCCCAACTTTGCTTTGATTACGCGCTCTCCGATACTATTTAACTTGGCTGATAGCACGTGAAAATTTTCTAAGGTTCTGAATTTTGGATCGAGCCATGGCCAAGTAATGTATCGTTGGCCGAGTGCATGGGCACCTTCAATACATTGATCCACATAACGCATCAGTTCATCATGTGAAGTATCGAAATATTTAGTGAAATCATAATGACCGCTGGTAGCAATCATATTATTGTCGGCAAGAATTTGCTTGAAGGCCGAGGCCTTTAGTCCGTAATACGTACCTTGTTCTGGGTTGAAGCCATACGTTTCACAATCCTGATAGCCCATAGCTGCAACTTTTTTAATCGTACCGGTAACATCCTTCGCCAAAGGTTCGCGGATGGTAAACAGTTGCAAGCCCATTTTATATTTTGATTTTGAAGTCCTGGTGAAACTGGTTGCTAATGCAGCGGCTGTGAGTAGCGAACCTGATTGCAACATAAAATCTCTTCGATTGATGGATTCCTTTTTCATGCGGGACGAATTTCTAATTTGATTCAAGATAATAATTTAATTTGGCGAGGAGTGGAATCAAACTATTTATCAGCTGGTTGACCACTTAGGTAGTCATGACAACCTGAAGTTAACACCTTATTAACAAATATTTGGGCAATTTGAATAGCCAATCTACCACTGCTTGAATTTTTGTGAGGAATTTTTGACTGGGTTTATTATCTTAGATGCTCGCTAAGCAAAGACTACACTATTAAAATCTAAAGAATCATGGCAGCCATCAATCTGAATGTTAATGGAAAGAAGCAAACAGTAGACGTTGATCCAAAAACGCCCATGCTTTGGGTGTTGCGTGATCACTTAAATCTGGTAGGCACAAAGTTTGGTTGTGGCATTGCACAATGTGGCGCATGCACCATTCTTCTTGATGGCAGTTCAACACGAGCGTGTCAGTTACCGGTTTCATCAGCCGAAGGAAAAGAGATTACAACCATTGAAGGACTTTCGGAAAATGGAGATCATCCGGTGCAAAAAGCCTGGCTTGAACATGATGTTCCACAATGTGGATATTGTCAGGCCGGCCAAATTATGAGCGCGGTTTCTCTGCTCAAAAGCAATCCAAGTCCAAGTGACGCAGATATTGATAATGCTATGAATGGAAATATCTGCCGCTGCGGAACTTATTTACGTATAAAGGCGGCAATCAAAACAGCGGCCAACTCATCTATCTAAACTAAAAAGATTAATACCATGACTATTGTAAAAACATCCATAGGAAGAAGATCTTTTTTGAAAGTAACAGCGCTCGCAGGTGGAGGCTTGGTGCTTGGCTTTAATAGTTTAATCTCATGTACCAACAAATCAGAAGCTGAAGTGATGGCCCTGCCAAAGGAGTGGTTTGAAATGAATGGCTATTTAAAAATTGGCGATAACGGATTGGTAACTATTATGTCGCCTAATCCTGAGATAGGGCAGAATGTAAAAACTTCTATGCCTATGTTGGTTGCCGAAGAGTTGGATGTGGATTGGAAGAACGTTATCGTTGAACAAGCTCCCTTGAATACTGATATTTTCACAAGGCAGTTAGCAGGCGGAAGCCAGTCGATACGCATGGCCTGGAAAGGGATGCGCACAGCAGGAGGTGCTGCACGACAAATGCTTTGCGAAGCGGCTGCAGCAACATGGCAAGTGCCGGTAAATGAAATTACAACTGAAGCCGGAGTGCTGTATCATAAAGCGAGTGGTAAGTCTGCAGGGTATGGTGAAATGGCATCGGCTGCTGCAAAATTAGAAGTGCCAAAAGAAGTAACTCTTAAAGAAATAAAAGACTTTAAGATTATTGGTACGTCTCGCAAAAATGTAGATGGTTTAAAAATTGTTACTGGCAAGCCACTCTACGGATTAGACTATAAGAAAGAAGGGATGCTGATTGCTATGATTGCGCATCCGCCTGCTTTTGGAATGCGTTTGAAAAGCGTGGATGACTCACAGGCGAAAGCAATGCCCGGAATAAAAGATGTGCTCACGATAAATTCCTATGCCGATGATTATTCAAGACAATGGTGCGATGTGAGTGCTTTCCCTGAATTGGTTGTTGTGGTGGGTAACAGCACCTGGGAAGTAATGAATGCACGTAAGGTGTTAAGGTTAGAATGGGAAAAGTTTGATGATCACACTAAAACTTTTTCTACATTTTGGGGCACAAGTGAATCAATAAAAGTGCCGGGTGGTTTAGAGAATTCAACGAAGCATACTCAACTGATGGCCGAACTCGCTGCTAAAAAAGGAAAAGTAGTTCGCAAGGATGGCGATCCTGAAGCAGCATTCAAAAAAGCTGCAAAAGTTATTGAACGGAGTTATACGGCTCCTTTCCTTGCACACAACACGATGGAACCCATGAATTTCTTTGCACATGTTACTGATGACATGGCTGAGTTGGTTGGCCCGATACAAACTCCTGAATTTATGGAGAAGAGTGTTGCCGCTCGTTTAGGATTGCCACTTGAAAAAGTTGACATTCAAATGACGCGCATGGGTGGCGGATTCGGAAGAAGATTGTATGGACATTACTTAGTGGAGGCGGCAGTGATTTCACAAAAATTAAAAGCTCCGATTAAGTTGATCTATTCGCGCGAAGATGATATGACCTTTGGTGCCTATCGTCCTGCTTATCACGCTAAGTATAAAGCAGCGTTGGATGAAAATAATAATCTCATTGCATTTCATGTAAATGCTGGAGGTATTCCGGAGAGCCCGTTGTTTGCGAATCGTTTTCCTGCGGGTGCGGTTGCTAATTATATTGCGGAAGAGTGGGCGCAAGAATCAAACATCACCGTTGGGGCATTTCGTGCACCGCGCTCAAACTTTATTGCAGGTGCAGAGCAATCGTTTCTGGATGAAGTAGCGGAGGCAGCAGGCAAAGATCCGATTGAGTTTCGACTTGAACTTTTAGATAAAGCAATAAACAATCCCGTTGGTGAGAAGAATGATTATGAAGCCGACCGATATGCAGGCGTGTTGAAATTAGTGAAAGAGAAATCAAACTGGGGAACAGAGCAAGCAGGCGTGCACCGTGGAGTGTCAGCGTATTTTTGTCATGATAGCTATGTGGCGCACGTGATTGACCTGGTGATGGAGAATGGAAAACCGCGGGTGCAAAAAGTTTATTGCGCAGTGGATTGTGGAATAGTAGTGAACCCCATTGCAGCTACCAACCTGATTGAAGGCGGAAGTGTAGATGGTATTGGTCATGCGATGTACAGTGGCATGACGTTTACGGAAGGAACACCGGATCAAACTAATTTCGATAAGTACCGATTGATACGTCATCGTGAAGCACCTGCTGCTATTGAGGTGCATTTTGTTAAAAATGAAATCGACCCAACAGGTTTGGGCGAACCGCCATTTCCTCCGGTGATTGCTGCATTAGCTAACGCTATGTATAAAGGCACCGGTAAGCGAATTTACAGTCAACCGTTTGTGAAAGAATTAGAGAAAGATATTCAGGCGATGTAGGTTTAAAGACGCATTCCCGAGGCAGGAGACGATGACGATGCTTGAAATCGTAATTAATCCTATCTTCTATCCTTCATATCAAACCTGGATTCGGCAAAAAGGTTTCCGATGGTATTCAAGCTAAAAAGAACAGCAAAAAGCAAGATAATTGCGTTGAGTAGTTTGACTGATATTTTGTTTTTAATAGCCAGCTTTGAGCAACAGGGTCAATATAGAAAAAGCGTTTACTAAAATTGAAATCACTTCCAGCTTTCTCATGGCTGCCGCATTGCTGATTTTGCCGGCCCAAACTATGGCATAAGAAATCACTCCTGTCAACACCAGCGTATGAAATATAAGCACTGCAGTCAATAAAGCTATCATACTGTTTAAAACTTGCTCTTGGGAAACCAGTTTCTTTATAATGCTTGTCATGTTGTTTATATACTTTTTAAATCCCGTACTAATAAGAAAAGGTAATAAGTTTTTAAATTGTCTCTTATCTATTTTGCTTTTAAATATATTGATAGATGTTAGTTTGATTTTCAAGTACGTTTTTTAATCCCGTCCGAAATGAATTATTTCATCCGAGGCGTCATGATCTATTAAAGTTGATTTAAAACCTTTTACGATTAAGTATATACCCAATGAAAATTCAAATAGCGCAACAAGAATTGCAAATAGCGCAGTTGTGGGATCATGCTGACCTATAAAGCCGAATAGCACCAAGATGTCGCCAGTTATAAGCACCGGTCCACCGATGATTCCAATCAAAGAAAGTCCTCGAGGCACAAGCCTTGATTGGTAAAGCAGGAAACCCAACAATATATCGTTCACGGCTGGCATCAAGCTCTGTCCAATGAGGAACATTCTATCATACATAGTAACTAGTGTATGGCTGGTGACCAAAGCCTCGGCACCGGCTCCAGTCTGCCGCAGTGTTACAACTGTAAGTAAAAACATAACACCAGCGAAGATAGTACCAGCTTCCAGAACCCTGGAGCAAACCAATCCCAGAGCCATGCCTTCGTTCTGCTTCTTCAGCACGGGGTAAAGTGCTACCGCAGTGCCAATACCTGTAAGAGCCACAATGATCTCAAGGATGCCACCGATAATGACTGCCGTGTCGGGAGCAGAGCCAAGTATATAGTTGGGCTGGTGTACCGCCCCATACAGGGCAAGGGTTGGGATGGAAACAAATGTGAGTAAGTAGAGTACTCCAGCTGTCAGCGAGGTTTTTCTGTTTGAATCTATTGTTTTCATTTTTTAATAATTAGGATGTGCTCGATGGCAGAGTTATTACGAATTCTTATTTCTACTTAGTGGATTAGTTTTCCAAGGCTTATAAAAACGCACATTAAGAATAAAGCTTCTGTTATACATTTCATTTGTATTTGAAATGTTGGTAAGGCCATAATTGTATCTTAGGTCTAAGGCAACCTGTCTCTTTTTTATACGAAAGTTGTAGCCACCACCGAATTGCATACCCCCCTCCCAGCGCTTAAAACTATTGCCTGAACTACCGAATGAAAGATCTGAAGTTTTGTCTTCCGTTTTGTTAGTTCCATACAGACTATAAGCAATGGATGGGCCCGCGTTAATATAAAATTTATTATAGTGGAACCGAGCTAATAGGGGTAATTCTAATGTATAAAATCGCAGCGTAGTTTTATTATTTGTTAAAGGATTGTTCGATCCCAATCTGGCTCCCTTCATGATAAAATATAATTCAGGAGCAATTGAAAAATTTCTTGTAATGCCCACTTGCATTGAAACACCTAGCTGTGGACTCAATACTGATTTTCTGTAATCTGCCAAAGCACTGTTTGACTTTCCATAATTAAGATTGGTGCCCACTACGTTTAGCAGAAGATCCAAATGACTCTCTACTAGTTTCGCATTCTTAGTTTCTGATCCTAAGTTTTTAGATTGGCCAAATGTATTGGCGGCAAGGAAAATCAAGCCGATTACCAGTCCTGTTTTTACATTCTTTTTCATATTTTTTTTGTTTTAGTTGTTTAACTGTAACAAAAGTGAGCCTATCGTCAGAGTTAGAAAATTCTATTATGCCAAGCCAGATAAGATGTCTGCATGCTGATCTTTTCAGTCTGCAAAACAAAAGCAGGACATGATGAATTAGATTTTATTTGTTGAAATGAATCAAATGATTTTTCTGAAGAACTGATTCGTTTCCTTGAAGATTGAAATTGCTTTAATTCTTTATTTACGTTTGATAAATTATTTTGTGCGATTTGAAATAGACTCAAATAAGAACGCACATTGTTGTTCGGGATATTTTCTAGTAGGTAGTTCATAAGAGTTAATTGTTTGAATTGACAGATAATTAAGAATATGAAATTTTAGGAATCCCTGAACATTAGCAGCAAACTACATTCAAAAGAATTGCTAGTATTGACATGATGGCTATAAGTATGATTAGTAGTATTCGGACCATTTTTGCGGTTCTATTCGTATTCATTTATTTACTTCTTAAAGTTTGTTGAGTACATTTTAAAGCTGCTCTTTACCAGGATTTGAGCACTGAATTGTCGAGGCATGAATGAACTATTTCTGTTCAACGCCTATCCCTTTATAATGAAATATAATTTGGACAAGCCTGTAGATTTTGGTGTAACCCCAATTTAAAATGGCATCAAAATCTGAGCACCCCCTGCAGTGCTTTTTATAACCCGGTGAAGCACTGTTTAACTTTGTGAAGTTGAGGTTTGCTTTCGTAGCATCCAGCAAAAGGCTTAAATGACTTTCTGGCGCTTTATTGTTCTCAATTTTTTCTGCTGCACCTACATTCGTTTGGCCAAGTGAGTTTGTAAACAGGAAAATCATACCAAGTACGAGTCCCAGTTGTAGCGTATTCTTCATCATTCGTTTGTTTTGAACAAAAGAACGCGAAGGAGTTTGGTCTCACAATTTAGATATGCAATGCTCAGAAAGATGTCTGCATACTGGTGTTTTCAGTCTGCAAAATAAATTAAGGTTATCCCTTACTGTTAATGAGGTGAAAGAAAGCCTCTTTGTAGGTTTCCGAAACTGGAATTAATTGATCTGCAATTTTTATTCTACTCCGCTCAATGGATTCAATCTTGTTGAGCGCAACCATAAATGATTTATGTACTCTGCATACCAAATTAGGAGGAATTATTTTTTCAAACTCACTGAAATTCTGCAACGTCATTACCTTTCTGTTTTTATTCACGGTATGAATTCTTCGGTAGTCCCTCATTCCTTCAATGTATACGATTTCATTAAGCATTATTTTTTCCAATCTATTTTCCGTTTTAACGAAAATAAAATCTGGTTGTGAATCTGAATTTCGATGTACGATATTTTCCTGTGCTTTATTTACAGCTTGTAAAAAGCGATTAAACGCAAAGGGTTTTAAAAGATAATCGGTTATCCGTAATTCATACCCCTTTAATGCATATTCCTGGTAAGCCGTAGTAATGATAACCTGGCTATTTATTTTTGTACTTTCCAGTAACTGTATACCAGATAATTCATCCATGTTTATGTCCAGAAAAAGTATGTCAACTTTATTGTTATTTAGGTAGGCAAGTCCGGTCAGGGCATTGTCAAACGTTGCGCTCAACTCCAGGAAAGGAACTTTAGTAACAAAGTCCTTCGTCTTTTCAAGAGCAAGGGGTTCATCTTCAATAATAATGCAAGTATATCTATCCATTTGTGATTGTTAAATTTACGCTATATAGATCATCATTTTTATGAACGACTAACGTGTGTTTTCCTGGGTAAATAAGATTTAATCTTTTTTGAATAAGCTCATTACCCAAACCGCCATCTGATCGCTTGACCGTCAACCTTGAATCAAACTTATTTTTACAAAGGAGCTGGATGTCATCAGTCCTTATGATCATTTCAATAGTAATAGCATTATCGAATTTCTTATTATTGGTATGTTTAAAAGCATTTTCGATAAATGGAATAAAGAGCATAGGGGCAATTTGCTTGCTGCCAACATCACCTGCAACAGAAAAACGGACATAGTTTTTATTTGCAGTTCTTATTTTTTGTAGTGCTATGTATTTCTCTATGTACTCAATTTCCTTGGACAGAGGAATTACATCAGGTTTAGTTTCGTAAAGCATAAACCGCATGATGTCGGACAACTTATTTAAATAGTTAGATGCCTCGACCCCATCTTTCAAAATTAATGCATCAATATTATTTATTGTATTGAATAAAAGATGTGGATCCAATTGCGATTTTATCAACGCCATTTCCATTTCATGGTTTTTTTCCTTCAAAAGCTCTTTGAGTTTAATCTCATTATACCAGGTGATAAATCCTTTAATAACCAATGCCATTATGCCAGATATTGAACTAATAAGGGTCATAACTATGATTGCTCTTATGGCTGTGGATCTGCCGTACTTGCCTCCTTCATCCATATCAATAAGGCGGCCTGACTCTATAAAATACCTAATGAGTACGTACCCTATCAAGGCAGCTGCTATAGAAATTAGTAATCCATAAATTATTGAGACAAGTACCTTGTTCCGTTGAAGGTATCTGGGGAATAATACAAAATAGAACAAATAAAATGTGATGAAGGAAGGGAAATAGGCAAACAGGAAAAGACTGTAGAATGCGTTAGCAATGCGCGACACCGGGTCACTTGCATTGCCCCCGCTTTTAGAGTAAACCCCCAAAAGGATTAGTATCAAAAGTAGATAAACTGCCCAATAGCCGATATGCAGTAAAACAACTATTGACCTTTTCATAATTTTGAATGTAGCGATTTATATCAACTAAAGGTCATTTGTTTAGATTGTCCAAAGAAAATTATTCTTCGAAATCGAGAATATTGTCTGCAAAAGCTGCTTTTCATACTGCAAAAAGAATTTCCATTTCGCCAGTACGAATAGGTTCTCTGGATTAGTCAATCGGCTTAAGGAAGTGCCTTTTCCTAAAATTCCCTAAATACAATTTCTTTGTTTGCCATCATTCCTGCTGTTGTGCCCATCGCTATAGCATTCGCAACTGTGCGTGTCTTGGTAGTATTATCACCGCAAGCAAAAACTCCTACATTTCTGTCGCAGTACTCTTGAAAGATATAAGTCAATAATGAAAGTAATTTCGTGAAACCATCAGCCTTAAATTGACATAATTAGAGTTTTAATGGGTTGCTGATTTTCGATTGATCGATGTTAGTATATTTGATAATGACTTGCTTCAGCAAAAAGGATTGATGACTAATAAACCTATCTACTGATGACCCAACCGAGTTCACCTAACAAATTGCAGCATACGCTGAGAATCATTCTGGGTACTTTTATGGTATTGGCTGGAATTTCGCATCTCACTTTTTCAAGAGTGGAATTTCAAGCTCAGGTACCCGATTGGATACCCCTTAGCAAAGACCTTGTTGTAATTCTATCGGGCATCGTTGAAATAGGATTTGGTTTGGCAATGATCTTTTGGAAAAAAGAAAGAATCAAAGTCGGCATTGCACTCGCAGCGTTCTTCATACTGATTTTTCCAGGAAACATTGCCCAATACATTAATCATACAAACGCATTTGGATTAAACAGCGATCAAGCCAGATTAATGCGCCTATTTTTTCAGCCCATACTAATAGTGTGGGCATTGTGGTGTACAGATGCTCTTAGTAAGATTTTTAGAAAGTAATTACTGAACATCAAGCCCGATTAAAAATGGAAAATAAAAAGTTAAGCTTGCAATTTGCTATAATAAACCTTCGGGTTGGCAATTAGATTTAAGATTATGAAATTCACACGTAATAAAATGATATGAAAAGAAGAGATCTGCTAAAAACGATAGGACTTGCATCGGGGCTTGCCGTTGTTCCGCAACTTGGATTCACCGAAAAGAAACAAGCTGTTAGTAAATTCAGATACTGCCTTAACACCAGCACCATCAGCGGCCAAAAATCTGGCCTAAAGAAGTATTTGGAAATAGCAGCCCAAGCTGGCTATGACAGCGCAGAGGTGTGGGTTCAGGATGTTAAAGATTACAAGACTCAAGGCGGATCGTTGCAGGTGTTAAAGAAATTCTTAGACGATAGCCACCTGGCGATAGACGATGCTATTGGATTTGCACCGTGGATGGTTGATGATGAGCAACAACGTAAAGCAGGGTTCGAGCAAATGAAACAAGAGATGCAGCTGATGGCTGAATTAGGATGCCCCCGCATTGCCGCGCCATCAGCGGGAGTAAAACAAAATATTCCACTGGATTTGGTGAACGTGGGTGAACGTTACAAACAGTTGCTAGACCTGGGTAGGCAAACCGGTGTAATGCCTCAATTGGAATTCTGGGGTTCGTCACCCGTGTTTTACTCGATGGGTCAGGCACTGATGGCAGCTGCAGCCGCAAACGATCCGGATGTAAAAATACTTCCTGATGTGTATCATTTATTTAGGGGCAACTCTGGCTTTGAGTGTTTGAAAATGGTGAATGGAAATCTGATTGATGTGATTCACGTCAACGACTATCCTTTAAACATACCACGTAAAGAACAACAAGATAAAGACCGGGTATATCCCGGAGATGGGGTTGCTCCGCTCAAGCAGATTTTAAATGACCTCGCCAACATGGGCGGAACAAAGGTGTTGTCACTAGAACTTTTTAATCCTGAGTATTGGAAAAATGATCCGCTTAGTATTGCCAAAACGGGATTGGAAAAGATGAAGAAGATTGTGGCCTCTTCATTTTGATTTCAAGGCGCATGGATTGTTTCATTGAGAATAAATATTGTTTGAATCTCTATTCCGATCTCAAACTCTCTACCGGGTTAACCAAGGCAGCCTTGATAGATTGATAACTTACCGTGATAAGTGTGATTAACAACAGCGCAACGCTGGTAACAACAAATACTGGCCACGAAATTTCAACGCGATAATCATACTGCTCTAACCATTGATTGGTATAATAGTAGGCAACAGGGCATGCAATTACTGAGGACACACTCACTAACAACACAAAATCATTCGACAGCATTTTCCAAACACTAAACACCGATGCACCTAAAACTTTTCGAATCCCAATCTCCTTCGTACGTTGACTGGCTGCAAAAGAAGCCAATCCAAAAATACCAATACAGCTAATAAAAATTGCCAGTCCTGAAAACACGCCTGCGAGTTTGCCAATGCGTTCTTCTGTCTTAAACAACCGGGCATAATCATCATCTTGAAATTTATATTCAAACGGTGAACCCGGATCATATTTTTTAATAACAGTTTCAATCTTCGCCAAGGCATCCTTTACCCCTGCTGCTGATTTCATGCGAATAGTAAGAGACCCCATTCCCGTGTAATCGATAAGATAGAGATGTGCAGATTGTTTCACAAAGGGTGTCCACCGGATTTGATCTTTAATCACTCCTATGATTTCTTTTTCGTATTTAGTTTCGTTCTCGCCCCAAGTCAACTTCATTCCAATAACATCGCCCGTTGGTGAAAATAGTTTTGCAGCCATTTCATTTACTAGTACGGCTGAAGAGTCCGTGATATGATCACGAGAAAAGTCTCTACCAGCAACAAATTGAAATCCGTTTGTACTTGAAAAATCATGACTACCGCGATTCATAGCTACCATGGGTTGTGAGGCCGGATCTTTTCCGGGCCATGTCATCGAAGCATCGCTATACATACTCCCCGTTATTGGAAAGTCTGACTTAGCCATATTATCAACGACTCCCGTGGCTAATAAATCTTGTCGCAGTGAATTATAATTTACCTTGGCCAACTCATCTGTTTTTATAGGTAGTTGTATGATCCCGTCCAAATCAAAACCTATCGGTCTGTCCTTTGCATACTGAATTTGCTGAAAGACCACCCACGTGCCAATGATTAACGCAGTTGAAATCGTGAACTGAAATACTACTAACGCCTTACGGGGAATGGCTGCGTACTGACCCATTTTAAACGTGCCTTTCAAAACCTTTACGGGATTAAACGATGATAAGTAAAGTGCCGGGTAACTTCCGGCAACCAGACTTGTTAGAATAATAAATGCAAGTGAGGCCGTAATGAAGTAAAAGTTTGACCAAGGAATTTGAATTTTCGTGTCACTTAATAAATTAAATCCGGGTAGAAATAAAACAACCAATCCAATAGCAAGTACATAAGCGATAAATACAATCATCAAAGACTCACTCATAAATTGCCCAATCAGTTGATTACGCACTGAGCCCATTACTTTACGGATGCCGACTTCTTTACTTCGTTTTTCACTTCGGGCTGTGCTCAGGTTCATAAAGTTGATGCAAGCCAAAGCAAGAACGAACGCACCTACAACACCCAGCATCCAGACGTATTTAATTTTACCACCAATGTTTTTTCCTTCCTTGAAGTCTGCATAGAGATTCCATTTCTCCATAGGATGCAAGACTGCCTCTGGCTTTAGTGACTTCACTACTTCGGGCGACTTATCAAATAAATAATTTTTAATTTTACTTTCTGCTTCAGTCCAAGTTGCATTTTCATTGAGAAGTACAAAACACCCGGGGTCAAAATTTTCCCAACTATCTTTTTGTTTACGGGTAGCCTCGCTCAAGCTAAAGTGATACTCAATAGGTACTAACATTTTTACTTCACCAAACTGCGAAGTTTGAGGAAAGTCTTCGAACACACCGGTTACGGTTAACAAATCCCGATTATCAAGTTTTACAACTTTACCCAAGGCATTACTTTCAAATAATGCATCAGCTATGGATTTAGAAAGCATGATTGAATGAACCTCTTTCAAACCATCGCGTGTGCCTTGAAGCATGGAAAGAGAAAATAATTCAGGAAATGTAGGGTCAGCAAAGTAGGCCGTTCGTGAAAACTTCTTTTCTTCTACGCCAACAACGTGTTCGTGTGGGCCAATCACCATCACCACTTCGTCAAACTCAGCAAAGTTGTTTTTCAATTCACGACCCAGCGGGTAAGGAACTCCATCGTGTGTTATGATTTCACCACCAAAATCAAGGTTGTGATAGAGCATCCCAATCCTTGAGTAGTTTTCGAATGATTTATTATAACTTAACTCATTAAATACCCAAAGCCCAATCAGCAACGCAACGGCCATACCCATTGCCAATCCGCCAACATTAATTATTGAAAATGCTTTACCCCGAAGGAGATTTCGCCAGCCGATTTTAAAGTAACTCTTGAGCATGGTGTAAGAATTTAGGTTTTCTCAGCTCATGATGCATACAATCGATAATTAGTTCTATGTCTCAGTTGCTTTAAATTTAATACCCGCAAGCGCAAATATCCACCAGCCAATTTCAGTTCGGTATTCATAATGTATGACTTAAGATAAATACAAGATCACATAATTAGAGATGGATAAAATATGTTTTAATTTTATTGGTGTTTAACATCCTACTCTCAGTCTATTATCAAAAAGTAAAATGACCATGAAAAGAATTCTACTGTTAGCGATACTTATTTTATGTTCTCTGGGGGTAGGAAAGCGAAAAACTACATGGGTGGCTATCGGAGATTCTATCACATACCTGAACGATCATCTTGATGAAACGGGGAATCGCCTAACAAAGGGTTACATGACGCAATTCACCGAGAAGTTTCCGGATGTTCAATATATTAATCAGGGTCATAATGGTTGGACGGCCATTAAAATAGCAGAACAAATAGAAACCCTTGGGCTAGAAAAGGCAGACGTCTATACAGTATTCTTAGGCACTAACGATTGGTGGCACGGAAATGCAATTGGAACGCTTGACGACTATAAAAAGAATACGGGAACAGGGACAGTGTGTGGAGCGTTCAGGATCATCATAAACAAACTAAGACAACTGAATAAAAAAGCCAAGATCATATTGATGACTCCCTTGCAGCGCGGTGACTTTGTTTACATCAACAGTTTCAAGAATAATGCGTTTGGTAGTTACAATCAAAAAAACGGACAAAGCCTGGAGCAATTTGCCAATGCTCTACTTTCGATTGGTGAGTTCGAAAAAATACCGGTCGTTGACCTGTACCATGACAGTGGAATCAACCAGGAAAATATGGTCAACTTTAAGAGATTGAAAGATTCAAAAACGGGTGAATACAAAGAATATAAATACCCAGATTTTGTGGGCGTTCCATTTGATCCACAAACCGATGACTATCCTTATCCTGTTGAAGCAATCAATATGACTTATGATGGTCTACATCCATCTGATAAAGGAAATAAAATTATTGCAGAGATGCTTGCCAAAGCCCGCCTTCGCTGAAGGAGTTTTTTTCGCTCTTTCTATCTTTAAATGACACTGTAAACATCAACCAACATGATTTCACCTACGGAAATTCAGAATCTAACGCAAATGATCGGATTTGCTCATGTATCACTTACACTGTATTAAGTTGATCAATTCTTTTGTCTTTATATCCACTTAAGTGTTTATTTCAATTTGTTGCTGTGATTGAAATCATAAAATTCGTTATTAACCCAATCTACCTTTGGCGGAAACTGAAATTATATGGCCTCGGGAACTGGTTTTCTTCAATTCATAATGAATCCAAAAAAATGGTGGATTCCACTTTCTATAATTTTTGCAGTTAGCCTGAGTGGCGTTACACTCATTGGATTTGAAACGTACTATGAAGCTCCGCCAATTCCTGCTTTTGTAGATGAAGCCGGAGAAACCGTTATGTCGAAAGATAGAATTCTGGCGGGGCAGGCAGTATTTCAGCGCTATGCATTAATGGATTATGGTAGCATGTTTGGCGATGGCGGCAACCGCGGGCCAGACTTTACAGCACAAGCTCTTCATCAGGTTTCTGTTTATATGAAGGCCTATTACAAGAAACAAATCACCACTTCATTAGAAGAATATGGCATTGAAGAAAAAGTTAAGCAGGAGCTAAAGCAAAATAAGTTTGATAAGATCTCAAGCTCAGTAATGCTCACCGCCTCTCAAAATTATGCTTTTAAAGAACTTGAAATTTTCTATCGGCAATTATTCAACGGTCAATTAGAATCATCCTTCAAGCCAACCGGGTACATTAAAACCGAGCAAGAAATAGATAATCTGACCGCATTCTTTTTTTGGGGTGCCTGGGTATGCAGTGCCGAGCGGCCCGGTGAAACCTATAGTTACACACACAATTGGCCCTATGATAAAGGAGCTGGAAACACACCAGAAGCACCTGTAATAGTATGGACGATCATCGGTTCATTCGGACTAATACTGGGACTTGGCCTCGTACTTTATTATCATGGTCGTTTAGATAAACTCAGCGACAAAACGTTTCTTGAAAAAGCCAACCCGCTTATGACAAAAGCCGGGGTTGATACTTTTAAGCCAACACCATCGCAGCATGCTACTTATAAATATTTTTATGCAGCCATTTTACTATTCCTCATTCAAGTGTTAGCCGGTGTACTTACTGTGCACGACTTTGTAGGCTTTACTGTTTTTTTTGGCTATGACCTTCGTGAACTGCTACCTGTTACCATCACCCGCGGTTGGCATGTGCAATTGTCTTTACTCTGGATTTCTGCTTGTTGGATAGGTGCCTCTTTTTTCATTGCACCGCTTCTTTGCAAAAAAGAACCAGCCAATCATATACGATTTGTAAACACTATTTTTATTCTCATTGCAATACTGATCGCGGGCTCCATGTTTGGTATTTACGCGGGGCCAATGGGCATTGTTGAAAACTGGTATTTCTTAGGCAATCAAGGTTGGGAGTATGTTGAGCCCGGTAAGCTATGGCAAGGAATACTTTTACTTGTGTTCTTGCTTTGGTTCATCACCCTATACCGCGCACTTCGCCCGGTGATTACACTAAAACAACCTTGGGCAATGCCTAATTGGTTAGTCTATACTACAGGCTCAATATTAATACTCCTGCTCTCGGGTTTTGTTGCAACACCAAAAACCAATTTTGTAATTGCTGATTTTTGGCGGTGGTGTGTTATTCACATGTGGGCCGAAGCATTTTTTGAAGTATTCACAACAGTGCTGGTAGGATACTTCATGGTATTGATGGGGCTGGTAAGTAAAGAGTCTGCCATCCGGGTTATCTATTTAGCAACTTTACTCTTTCTTGGTTCTGGTTTGTTAGGCATCTCCCATAATTTCTATTGGAATGCAAAACCAGTTGCTACCATGGCGCTTGGATCTGTATTTTCTACGCTGCAAGTAGTGCCGCTTATTTTGTTAACATTGGAAGCGTGGCGCTTTCGCAATCTTCCATTAATGGCTAGCGGAAACAAGAATAATGATTCAGCAAATTCATTCGGTATGATGGACATCTTTTTGTTTTTGGTAGGCGTTAATTTTTGGAATTTTTTTGGTGCCGGTGTTTTGGGCTTCATCATAAACTTGCCTTTGGCTAATTATTATGAACACGGAACTTACTTAACCGTTAACCATGGACACGCAGCCTTGATGGGTGTATATGGAAACCTTTCGTTAGCAGCCGTTCTATTCTGTTGTAAGTTGCTTACCGTACCCATCTACTGGAATCCAAAACTTGTCAGAATTTCATTTTGGTCTATTAACTCAGGGCTTATGCTCATGGTGTTGTTAGATTTATTTCCTGCCGGGATACTGCAATTTAATGCGGTAGCAACAAAGGGTTTATGGTTTGCAAGGTCGGCTGAGTTTATAGACAGCACCGCTTTTCAAGCACTTACCTGGTTAAGAATAATTGGAGGCTCAATATTTTTAGTAGGTGGCGTTATCCCACTTGTAAAAATCATGCTTACCACTTCACGTCATTTAAAAACAAACTTTTTAGTTCAAGAAATAAAACAAACAAGCGAAGAAGAAGTATTGGTTTAATCCTTCTTGACCGCACATTAATCACCATCTTTTTTTTATTTAAAATTTATTCTTACTAACACGAACTATGAATCCAATACATAATTTTCACATTCCGGTAATGGGGCTTGCCTTCACCGTTGACTCCCCTGTAAAAGTAGCGCGCTATGGTATCGACTCTACCATTTCCATCATAGAAGATAAACTGATTGAACTCATGCGATCGCATTATTATAAAGATCGCAATGAACCCTACATACCCATTAGCGACAAGCACAAAGATTATCGGGCAACCCGAATTACAGACTACCTCAATCTAGTTAATAAGATCATAACTGAACAGATTGAAAAAATAAAGACATCCGCTTTTGACGTGGGGTCAGAAATTTCAAAATACATGGAAATGCTTCCTACCAAGAGTGAGGTGCGTGAGCTGTATTTTAAAATGTTGAGTTCCGAAATGTCGGTTAAAACCGAACTACAAAACTTACTTAGGTCTTTTATTACAGCAGGTGCCATTGATGTAAACATCATGACAAAAGTGGATAAAGAAAACCGCACAAAAGATGGCGAGGTTATCCCCGACTCATCAGATGCTGTTGCCGCGTTGCGTGGTTATGCCAACAGTAATCTTACCAATTCATCCATCGTATTTTCTGCAGGAATGAACCCACGCTTGTTCAATTATCTTGAACAACTGACAAGTTTTGATGCCAAAGGGTTAGGACTGTTTGACAAAAAAATAGTTATTAAAGTGAGTGATTACCGGTCGGCACTTATTCAGGGAAAGTTTCTTGCCAAGAAAGGACTCTGGGTAAGTGAGTTTCGCATTGAGTCGGGCCTTAACTGCGGGGGTCATGCATTTGCAAGCGATGGAAGTTTGTTAGGGCCAATCTTAGATGAGTTTAAAACTAAGCGAGAAGAACTAGCTCAGGCATTATTTCAATTGTATAAGCCAGCAGCAGCAACAAAAACAGGAATGGACTTTACTGAACCTCATCCTATTAAAATAACCGTGCAAGGCGGAGTTGGCACACATGAAGAAGCTGAGTTTCTTTTGCATCAATACGATGTTACCAGTGTAGGCTGGGGCACTCCGTTTCTCTTATGCCCTGAAGCAACAACTGTTGATGACCAAACTCTTCAGTTGCTTTGCAAAGCAAAGGAGCGTGATGTTGTGCTAAGCAAAAATTCTCCATTGGGAATTCAGTTCAACTATTTGAAAGGCACTAGTGCCGAGAAGGAAAAACTTGATCGCATAAAAAGAGGAAAGCCAGGCAGCCCGTGCACCGAAAAACATTTAGTATCAAATACAGAGTTTACGGATGAGCCTATTTGCACAGCTTCGCATAAATATCAGTCGAGAAAGATTTTAGAACTTGATACCCTTAACCTTACTACTGACGAATTTCAAAGACGCTACAATGATGTGGTGGCGAAAGAATGCCTATGCGTTGGCCTAAGCAACTCGGCTGTAAAAGAATACGGCCTTACCCCTATTCAAAAGCCAACAACCGTAACGGTGTGCCCGGGCCCTAACATTGTTTACTTTGACGAAGTTGTAACCCTTAAGCAAATGGCCGATCACATTTATGGGCGTGCAAATATTATCCATCGCAGTGACAGACCACACATGTTTGTAAAAGAGTTAGAATTAAATATTCTTCACGTAAAAGATCAACTTGAATCTACCGATGAGAAAGTAATTAAAGCAGCTCATAGATATGCCGAAAACTTATTGAAAGGAATAGGCTACTATCAGAGCCTTGCGGCAACAATGAAGCTGGATGAGGTTAGCCATAGTAATTTCATACTCGCACTTAAAGAAAAAGAAGCAGAGCTTAATAAAATAGTCTGCGTGAAAGAAATAATTTAAAGTAATCCTCCCGATAATTATCGGGAGGATGATATTTCAATATTGAAAGTTCTTGATTTCGGCTACACTATGGCACACGCCCCGCCTGCGCAGGCAGCTTCTGCCTTATGGTCTGTTTCATCATCAAACTCTATCACCTGAGTTAAATCAATTTCTTTTAAACATTCTTCCAGCTCTTCAAACTGCTGGCGGGTTAAATCTTCAAAGGGAGCTTGTTTGTAATTTCCATTATCGAAGGGCAACACACTTAGGCCGTTATACGAGGCTTTGTTTTCCCACATCCATTCGCCAACCATCTCCCATTCATTATCTAAAATGGATACAGTGGCCGAAACATTATTAGCATTATTTCCTCTTCTAAATCCATTACGCACCCATTCAACATTAAACTTCTTAATCCGCTCCAGCAAATCCATTGCGCTTTCGGTTCTTAGAATAGAACCTTCAGGCGCTTGTTGCGGAATGTGAATGATGGCTTGCTTGCTGTTTAATAAATCATCTTCTAATAATTCCGGATGTTGAATTGATAAATAGGTGTATAGTGCTTCATTCTTTCCAATGCGCACTCGCCTCACATAATAATCATTATGCCACGCATGAATACCTGATGATGTACCCAACACGAGCGATGTTGTGCCCGATGGTTTGATGGTTGAGCACCGAGCCGCAAATTGAATCCCAATTTTCCCTGATGTAGCCATATTCATCCTTTTAGCTTCTTCCGCTGTTTCGCGCAAGTCAAGATCTAATACCCTTCCACTGGCAATGCCTGTCATTCCTACACCGATCAGCGCATCTTGTTCTGTTGTAGTCTTCCATTCTTCGCGCAAATAATGGAAGTCGGTAAAGCCGGCTTGCAAGGTTCCCAAAAAAGCAGCTGCCACAGCACGTTCATTCAAATCTTCCTGACCTGTTACATCCGAAACATTTACTTCGCATAAGTTACAGAATTGAAAAGGCCGCAAGGCAATTTCACAGCATGGGTTAGTGCCCCAATCTAAATCATTTGTAAAATAAAATCCGGGTTCGCCCGATCCTGACAATTCAATTTTTTTCCACAGGTCAAAAAACTCTTTCCGGGTTGTATCCTCGCGCGAAAGCACGACCGAATTATTTGCGCGACCCCGTTGCTCATTTAACTCCCACCAGGCACCATACTTGCAAGTCATCATTTCTTCATCATCTGCAGAGAAAAGAGAAATCATAGCCGACCTTCTGATGCCCCCTGCCAATACTGCATTGGCCAGATAGCACATAATATCGTGGCACTCGAGGGGCGTAAGTTTTTCTCCGTCATCCTTTCTTTCTAATATCGCTTGCACATGGGCAACACCAATTTTCAAGGGCTCAGGACCGGGCGCTTTACCACCAGCAGTTACAAGACGAGCGCCTTTGGGCCTAATGTCTGAGTAATCAAACTCGGGTATGTATTGGCTCAATCCAAAGTATGCCTTGAATAAAACTTTTATGGCGTCAGCCCATCCCTCCAGGCTATCACCTATTAAAAACTTTTTACTCTTTTGCGCTTTGCATATCGGTGGCAGTTTTTCTACATGATGATACTGAACCGAAAACCCAACGCCTGTTCCACCAAGCAGCAAAAATAAAGTTTCAGAAAATGCGTGAATGTCGTCTACCGGAAGGTAGGCACAGTTATAAATACGGCTTTGGTTGCGTCTAATAGCAGGACCGGCAAATTGCATGGCACGCATAGAGGGCAAAACCTTTCTATCATAAACAAACGTCATCCAATGATTGATTTCATCCTTTAGCAAAGGATACTTTTCAATCATCATGTCTTCGTATCGTTTACATATTTCCGGCCACGATTCCCTGCGCTTTAACTCAGGAAGGTAGCGGGCATACTTCATGTACACGATCAGGTCGCTAAGAATTTTTTGGTTTAATTCCATAATACAGCTTTCCGTTCAGGTTATTTACCAATTGCTTTTGGAAACAAAATATTATTTTCAAGGTGGATGTGTTGCATCAAATCCTTATCAAACTGATCAAGCATAATATAGGTAACCTTAAAAGTTGGGCATGCGTAGGAAGGCGGGGTATAATTATTTGTTAATGTCCGTATCGATTTAATCAATGCTCCAGCCCTTTCATGATCATGCTCCATAACCGATATGGGCGCACTCAGGTTAGGTGCGGTTGCTCCGTTTTGCAATTCGCGCAAAGCAGGAAAAAGTACTTGCTCCTCTTTAGGCATGTGATTTAATAATTCTTCGGCCACCTCGTTAAAGTCATCGCGAACCATAATCAAAAAAGGACTATCTTCTCCGTGGGCGCTGCACACTTTGTTTAGCAACTCTTTAATTTTAGGTATGGATTGTCTTACATAACTATGATGATGTTGCTCAATAAAGTTGATGAGAAGCGAAGTATCCCAAAGATCAAACTGCATTCGGTTGTCCATGCCCCGGTTAGCTCTTGAAGATTCAATTTCACTCCATATTAATTCCGGATTTAGGCCGGCCTTTTCACAGACTTTAACAAAAGGCTTCTTTCCTCCGCAGCAATAATCAAGATTATATTTGCTTAGTATCTCAACAGCATGAGGAAATGTAACAGCGATGTCAGCAATATGAATTTTGCTGATGTCAAATTCGTTATCCGTTATAGTCATATTATTTTTGGTTAATGATAAATAGTAACCAAAATTGTCATTTAGTAGGCGCTAACTTTATGACTCTGATCATACCTGTTAAAGTTTTATAATGATGTTGAGGGAATCAACCAGGAAAATGAAAGAAACAGGATTAAACTAATGGACAAGCTATACAATCAATTGTAGCTTCCGAAAACGAAAACAAACAAAATTATATTTCAGCCTAATGTTGTATGAATTAATGAGAGGAAACGAGTAATTTTCTATTCAATCATTTCAGCCGCCAACTTTTCCTCCACCACTTTTCCATCTTTAACGGAAACAAAATAACAGTTGTATTTAGTTGGGTCAGTAGACACCACCTTAAACGGTTTACCATTTTTAAAAATTACACCCGCATAATCATCCATAGCATAGCCCGCCTTAAAAATTCCATTCGAAATGTTTTTATGATAAAGCGGCCTGCGGTATTCTTCGCTGTGGTAATGAGGTGAGTGACTAAACGGTAAAAAACCTAACCCCTCCACAACAGTTAACTCCTTTGGTCGCGAGTCAGTTGTTCCATTATCAAACCAACACAACGAGCCCGCACTTCCACCCGCCAATACAATTCCTTTTTCTAAGGCTTTTTTAAGAACCACATCAATTCCTTGCGCCTTCCAAATGGCCATCATATTTAAGGTATTTCCACCACCTACTACAATTGCATCCATACTTAACAAAATTTCCTCAAACGATTCCTTCTGACTATATGAACTGATCCATACTTTCTGAACATAAGGCTCAACCGATAAATCATGAACTAAATCATACCAACGAATAATGCCTTGTTCGCTATCACCTGACGCTGTTGGCAAATAGCAGATCTTAGGTTTCGTTTTGCCTGTGAGTTTTATTATTTGCTTGATGAAGGCTTTGTTTTGGCCGCCACCATAAGGGAATATATATTGATCTTGTGCTTGCATGGAAACAGAACCGAGTAGGATGATAAGTGATAATATGAATTGATTTTTCATGATAGTTTTTGTTGAAGTACTAAGGTAATTTAAAATCAGGATTGTAAATCATTCCCACCACGTTATCCCAAGGATCTTTAACAGCTCCAACCACAAGTTCGCCACCTACATTATGGGGTTCCTCAAAATCGGTAGCACCTAACGAAATTAATCGCTTGTATTCTTTTTCAACATTTTCTACTCCCCAATAGGTGTGCACGCTATCACCTTTTTTAGCATCCGGAGTTTCATCAGGTATTAACCCTAACTCATACCCCGCTATGTTAAAGCCAACATAAAAAGGCTCGTTAAAATAAGGCTCAGTTTCGAATGCCTTGGTATACCACGCTGTAGCCGATTTTAAATCAGTCACTTTATAAATACAGGTTCGCAGTCCGAGAAAAGATGTTTTCATAAATACTATATAATTAGTCACTTGATTACGATGGTCGTCAAATCATTTATTCAACGTTCGCTTGAGAAGGAATTCGTACTATCGGCACTTTATAATTAATCACAAATATCTTTTGTCAATTCTTCTATTAGAGCCTGATGTTTGATACTGCCTTCCTGAATTTATATCAGTCTAAAAACAAAACATATTATTTTAATTTACTCCTCCGCTCCTGCACTTCGCGCCAAGTGGTAAGAATGACGCCTTCATCTTGTAAAAACTTTTTAAATGCAGGATCAGTCATAGCAAGTAAATCACCTTTGCGTATCAACCCTGAATCGCAGATATGTGAAAACACTTCGGTTGGCGCAGTGCAATGCATGATAACCATTGTTAAGCCTGGTTTCAATTCTTTTATTGTTCTAATATAATTTTCAGTAGCGAATTTTCTTAACGCATCATCAGTGGCATGCTTTACCTTGTCGTACTTAAAACCATAACTCACGTTGTGTAAATCATCAAGTACCGGTAAGCCAGAATTCCAAATCAATTGGCCGGTTTGCTGCATTTGCTTAAGTATTTCAGGCGGGGCGGCATTGCTTGCAGCTATCATAGTATTGTGCCCACCCGGAAACATGACTGGTATTTTATTTTCTATTCCTACTTTAATGTAGCGTTGTAAAAAATCGGTTGAAGCAAACAACGTACCCATGTGTGAATCCAAATGAGTTGGTTCAAAGCCCATGCTTCTGGCCCTGCTAAGCTGAGCGCGAATTTCAGTTTCTACTTCATCTGCGGAAGCATGCATAATTACATTTTCTACACTAGGCCACAAAGCTCCATTCTCGTCAACAAGGCCCGGTGTAGATGGCTTACCCGCAAGTGGACCCCATTTATATTCTTTCCACTCTGATGTTAGCGTAAGATGCAATCCGGCATCAATCTGCGGATGAGCTTTTAAATATTTTACATAGCCCGGCACCCAAGGGCAAGGCATCATGACGCTAAGCGATGTTGCTACACCTTTCTCCATCGCTTGTATGGCACCTTGATTGGAATCCCAAGACATACCCACATCATCCACATGCAAAATCAAAACTTTTGCATTTTTAGGAAAGCCAAGTTTTTCGGCATAAGTCTGCTGCGCAACGGTGCTGTGCGAAATGCTAATAAAAACCAGCAATAAAATAAAAATGTTTTCCCGCTTCATATTAAATTCAAATTTGATAAAACAATTGATCCTATTCATAGCTGTTAAATTCTCTGCCACCAACAAAGTTTGGATAGATGCGCAAGTGTTTTTTCTTCACTTCTTCAAAAAGTAATTTTCGCAATTCCTGAATGTTTTCTTTACGTTCTGCTGATATAAAAATAACATGGTCAAAACCCAATTGGCGGTAGTAACCCTTCATCTCGTCAAAAGAAACCGGTTCTTCTTTTTTCTCTAGCAGATCAATTTTATTTAAAACCAGAATGGTAGTAATATCAGCGGCACCTAATTCGGCTAAGGTACTTTTTACAACGTCAATCTGATTGTCATGAAACGGATGCGCTACATCAACTACATGTAAAAGGATATCGGCTTCGCGAACTTCATCCAAAGTAGATTTGAAAGACTCAATTAAATGGTGTGGCAATTTTCTGATAAACCCAACCGTATCGGAAAGCAGAAATGGAATATCGCCTATCACCACTTTGCGTACGGTAGCGTCTACCGTTGCAAATAATTTATTCTCAGCTTTCACCGTTGACTTAGACAGCAGGTTCATCAACGTGGATTTACCCACGTTGGTATAACCAACCAGTGCTACACGCACAGTACTGCTTCGTGATTTACGTTGTGTTTTGCGTTGCTTATCTATTTTTTCTAACTCTTCTTTTAATAAAGTAATACGATAGCGAATATTTCTACGGTCAGTTTCAATTTCCCGCTCGCCCGAGCCACCCCGTGCACCTGTGCCTCCGCGTTGGCGCTCAAGGTGAGTCCACATTCTTGTAAGGCGAGGTAACAGGTATTGATTCATCGCCAACTCGACCTGCGCCCTTGATTGTGCCGTTTGGGCGCGCATCGAAAAAATATCGAGAATTAAAAGACTTCGGTCATACACCCGCACCTTGCTGTCTCTTTCTGGGGTGTTAAGTTCTTTTTCAAGGTTTCGCAACTGCGAAGGGCTGAGATCATCATCAAAAATTACGTTATCAACGCTATTAGAAACAACAAAAGCTTTAATCTCTTCCAGCTTTCCTTTACCAACAAAAGTACGCACATCAGGCTGCGGCAATCGTTGCACAAAACGATGCAAGGTTTGGATGCCTGCCGTCTCAGCTAAAAACGCCAATTCATCAAGATGCTCATTAGTTATGTCTGTATTTTTGTCGGCCAGTGCTACAAGAATTGCTTTAATCATGGATTGTTGAATAGGATTGAAAAATCAAACTTACGAGTATCTGTTAAACTGCTGCGGATTTAAAAATTGAAAAAATAACTTGTTGCGCACTAATCCGAAAATCCACGAAAGTTTTGTACTGAGCTGTTACTTTTTTAAATATTTGATGCATTCATGTAAGTAATTCGTAATAAAATTATCATTTTTGAAAATTATATAGTTTGAACCTTAACCGAAAGTCTTATCCTGGGCTGCAAAGCCAGATAAGTTGGCCATGAAAGTAGCGATCGTTTTAAATACCTCCTGGAATATCTTCAATTTTCGACTGAATTTTGTAAAAGCACTTTTAGCAAAAGGCTACGAAGTACACACGATAGCCCCCCACGACAATTATACACAACATCTTGAGGCACTTGGCTGTGTGCATCACGATGTAAAAATGGATAGTCGCGGGGCCAATCCCATTAAGGACATCGCATTAACTTTTGAATTGTGGGGTATTTATAGAAAGCTTAGGCCGGATATTATTCTTCATTACACAATAAAACCTAATGTATATGGAACGCTGGCTGCTTCCATGCTCAAAATTCCTACCATAAACAATGTGTGCGGGTTGGGGACAGTGTTTCTTAAAAACAATCTTGTTTCTGCTGTGGCCGTAGCGCTTTATAAGTTTGCTTTCCGTTTCCCAAAAAAGGTTTTCTTTCAAAATTCTGACGATCTGGCGCTGTTTCTCGAGAAAAAACTAGTACCCGCAAAGTCTGCCGATTTAATACCGGGCTCGGGTATTGATTTGAGCCATTTTCAACCCATGGAGTTTAAAAGAAATGATTCCTTTACATTCCTGCTCATCTCGCGCCTTATTACAGACAAAGGCATTCTGGAGTATATCGAGGCGGTTAAATCCTTAAAGCGAAAGGGCGTTAATGCAAGGTTTCAATTATTGGGCGCAAAAGATCCAGAGCATAAGCGTGGCATTCAACTGCCCGTTATTGACGAATGGATTCAATCGAACACCATAGAATACCTGGGCACTACTGATGACGTGCGTAAATTTATCAAGGAAGCAGATTGTATCGTGCTACCCTCTTATCGTGAAGGAACTCCCCGCACGCTGCTGGAAGCCGCAAGTTCATCAAAACCCATTGTTGCTACTGATGTACCAGGCTGCCATAATGTAGTTATCGATAATTATAATGGCCTGCTATGTAAACTTAAAGATGTTGACGACCTGGCTCTAAAAATGGAGCAAATGATTTTGCTTGACGACAACACGATTAAAAAGTTTGGCGAAAACGGTCGTAAAAAAATAGAATTTGAGTTTGACGAAAATCTGGTGATCTCAAAATACCTGCAAGAAATTTCATCGGTTCAAAAAGCAGGATAACACCCTTCTAAAATTGATGCCGAGATATCATAAACAGCTAAGCGATTAGTTGTTACCATGTGTATTAATAAAATCAGTAATTTCACCTGTTTAAAAGTTATTTCTGTGCGTATTTTATATTTTGGGTGTTTCTTATTAACGATGTCTTGTGCTTCTTATAAGCAAAACATCATGTTCAAATCAACTGAGGCCGTGCAGCCTGAGCGTGTTAAAAAGGAAGCAATCTCCGTTGAGAAAAATTATCAGATCCAAAAAAACGACTTGCTTACGCTTCAAGTATATACCCGCCAAGGCGAGCGTTTAATTGACCCAAATCCAGAGTTGAGTCAGAACAAAACAAACACTACAGAACCAAGCCGGTCTGAAATTACCTATCTCGTTGACCTTCAAGGTATCGTTAGGTTTCCAATGATTGGTGAAATCAATTTGGAGAACTTTACCCTGCGTCAGGCCGAAGAAATTGTGCAAAAGGAATACGCTAAGTTTTTTAAAGAACCTTTCGTAATGATTAATTACACTAACAAACGTGTAGTTATGTTAGGCGCTATTGGTGGACAAGTTATACCGCTTACCAACGAAAACACAAATTTACTTGAGGTGCTTGCTTTAGCTAAAGGACTTACAAATGATTCCAAAGCGCATACTATTAAATTAATTCGGGGCGAACGGGTTTTTGAAATAGACCTAAGCACAATTCAAGGTTTTAAAGACGGAAACATTATTGTTGAGCCCGGTGATGTTGTTTATGTTGAGCCCATTCGCAGGCCATTTAGTGAAGGATTGAAAGACAACACAGCCGTTATTAGTTTGCTCGTGAGTCTGGCAACTTTATTAGTAGTAATAAGAAGTTTTTGATTTGGCTATGGATATTAATAAGTCAACTTCGCCCGAATCCATTGACCCTGAAAAGTTATCGGCTGTAGTCCGGAAAAATTTACTTTGGATCATTCTGATTTTTATTGCAACCAACTTAACGGCTTATCTCACTATTCGTTGGACAAAAGATTTATTTGAGTCTGAGTCCGAATTGAAACTTGACATCAAGCGCGATGCTAGCGAATTAGGAATAAAAACGATGATCGATGATCAGAATCTAAATATTATATCCGGAGAAATTGAGCAAATTAAGTCTAAACTCTTCTTCAGTAAACTAATCGATTCCTTAGATCTCACCATTAGCTATTATAGCGTGGGCAAGGTTTTGAAAGACGAAATGTACAAGCGATCTACCTTTCTGGTTCATTGCGAAAAAAATAATCCGGCACATGCTGACATTCCCATCTATTTCGATTTTCAGCAAGCCGATAAGTTTGTGATTCGCGTGGGCGAAAGTGGAAAATCAGTGACAGGAAAATTTGATGTGCCTTTTGAGTTTGATGGCACTCTTCTAACGATTTCCAAAACATCTTTCTTTGTGGAAGATGATGGAAACACCTACTATTTTGTATTGAATAGTCGGGCGCATTTGATCGATTACCTTTCAAAAAACATACAAGTAGACCCACTTAATTTTCAAGCGAACACAATCCGAATTTCTTTTCAGGATAATAATGCGACTAAGGCCTATGACATCGTGAACAAAATCGATTCGCTTTATATCATTTATAGCAATGAGCAAAAGAACCTTGCCAATAAACAGAAGATTGAGTGGCTCAATAAAGAATTAGGCCAGGTGGAAACGCGCATGGAAGGATTTGAAGATTATTTTGAGAGTTTCACGTTAAAAAACAAAAGCAGTGATTTAAATCTTGATCTAAAAAGAACAATTGCCGCCATTAACAAAGTTGATTCTCAACGGTATGAACTTACAAAGAAAGTAACAGAGTTAAACATATTACTTGAATCCGTTACCGATGGTAAACCAACCACCACCAATCAACCCTATAAATTCTTACCCGATTATATTAATAAACGATTTGAAGAACTTAACAAAGTCAGTCAGGATATTGATCGGTTAAGTCTAGCTTATAATGAAAACACGTTTGCCTTCAAACAAAAAGAACAAGAGCTTAATGCAGCAAAGGATCAGGTGTTTGCACAACTTACGAAGATCAAAAAAGAATGGCTGGCTTCCCTGGCTGAGTTAAGCAACCGAAAAGCAAAACTTGAAATTGAATTTGCAGGAATGCCTGATAAAAATACTCAGTTCTCAAAAAATCAACGCTACTACAAATTATATGAAGAGTTCTACCTCAGCATGATGCAATCAAAGGCTGAATTTGAAATCGCGCAAGCAGGTAGCATTCCTGATTTTAAAATTCTTTCGCCCGCTACCTTGCCGGTTAAACCAATCTCACCAAAAAAATATCTGATCCTAGGCATTGGCTTAGTGTCGGGTATTGTACTGAACTTTTTCTTTATAGGAATTTTATATCTGTTAAATAATAAAATAACCAGCATTAAAGAAGTTGAACATGGCACACAAGTACCTTTGCTTGGCGCTATTCCTACTTCACGCAGCTCTGTCGAAACCATGTTTCATGTTATTGACAATCCCAAATCGATGGTTAGCGAAGCCATACGCAGCTTGCGAACTAATCTTGAATTCTTTAACACAACAAATCAAAGTAAAGTAATTACTATATCATCAACTATTTCGGGCGAAGGCAAATCGTTTCTTGCTATGAACCTGGGGGGTGTGCTTGCCTTATCAAGAAAGAAAGTTGTTTTGGTTGATCTGGACATGAGGAAACCCAAGAATGAAAAGTATCCTTCAGGCAACGATTCAAGTAAAGGGATGAGCACTGTTTTAATTAAAAAGAATACCTGGACAGAATGTGTTGTGCCTACCTCGTTGGAAAATTTTGACTTCATCCCATCAGGCCCTCACCCACCAAATCCTTCCGAATTACTTTTAAATGGTGAGTTCACTGAATTTTTAGATGACCTAAAAAAAACATACGACTACATCGTAATTGACACGCCACCCGTAGGTTTGGTAACGGATGGAATTATGGCTATGAAGCGTTCCGATCTTTCTATTTATGTGTTCCGTGCAAATTATTCCAGGCGCAGCTTTATGGATAACCTTACCAGGGTTATAACCATTAACAAACTTACCCGTGTGTCTACTGTACTCAATGCCTTACCTATTAATACAGGTAACTATGGTTATGGGTATTACGAAGATCGTACCGATGTGAAGAGCCGTTGGAAAAAATTATTGCACATCAAGTGATCTCCTTCTTCCGATCTAAAAATAAATTTCAAAATCCGCTACGCACCGATATGCATTCGCATTTGCTGGCAGGCTTGGATGATGGTGTTAAAACACATGATGAGGCTCTTGAACTTATTAAACGTTTTGCCGCTCTTGGTTATGAGAAACTAATAACCACCCCGCACATCATGAGCGATTATTATCGCAATGAACCAGAGCCAATTAAAGAAAAATTGCACGAGCTAAATACTCACCTGCTTCAGCATAATGTACCCTTAACCATAGAGGCTGCTGCCGAATATTTTCTCGATGAAGATCTCATGCAAAAGGTTGAGTTAAAAAAAGAACTTCTTACGTTTGGTAAAAAGTATTTACTGTTTGAAACTAATTTTCTTACCGAGCCTTATCAACTTAATGATTTCATTTTTAAAGTTACTATTCAAGGATATAAACCAATATTAGCGCACCCCGAGCGCTATGGATACATGACGATGGAAAAGGCTGAAGCCTTGCGCGATCGTGGAGTTCTTTTTCAAATCAATATTCCTTCACTCGTTGGCTTTTACTCAAAACCCATTCAACGCCTAGCATACAAAATGATTGACCAAGGCTGGGTTGAAATGTTGGGCAGCGATTGCCACTCAATGATTTACATGAAAGCATTGAACGAAGCCATTCAAAATAAATACTTTAGAAAAGCAGTAGCTTTGCCACTTCTTAATAACAGCCTTTAATGATTGCAGTAACAGGCGCTAATGGACTACTCGGAAGTTACCTGCTTCGCCAACTGGCTGAAGAAAAGAAACCTATTATTGCGCTCATTCGAAAAGATAGTGATTATTCGCACCTCGTTGATCTGCCAAACATTATCTGGCGCGAACTTGAAATCTTAGACCCCATTTCAGTTCAGGAAGCATTTAAGGATGCAACTTCTGTTATCCATACAGCCGCATACGTTTCGTTTAATCCGCGAAAGCGAAAAGAAATAATGGCGGTGAATATTACAGGCACAAAACATGTTGTTGATGCCTGTCTTTCGCAAGGCATACGCCACCTCATTCACATCAGTTCGATTGCTGCCTTGGGGCGAAAAAAAGAAACTCCAATCATTGATGAAACATCGCGATGGGTTGAGAGTGACTTAAACACAGACTATGCCGAATCAAAATATAAAGGTGAACTGGAAGTGTGGCGTGGTGTTGAAGAAGGCCTTGATGTTTCCATAATAAATCCAGCAATCATTATGGCGCCAGCCGATTGGACTAAAAGCAGCGCTCAACTTTTTCACTATGTGTGGAAAGAGAAAAAATTTTATAGTGAGGGTTATCTCAACTATGTTGATGTGCGCGATGTAGTTGATTTGATTTGCAACGTGCATACTACTAAAATTTATGGAGAACGATTTATTGCATGTGGTGGCCACATCAGTATCAAAGAATTGTTTGATCAAATTGGTATTCGCTTCAAAAAGAAATCACCTTCAATAAAAATTCCGACTTCAATGGTTTCTTCATTCGCCCGCTTAGAAGAATTTCGTGCTGGATTAACGGGGAGTGAACCATTAATAACACGGCAATCGGCAAAAGCAACAAAAGAAAATTTTCAATATCTAAATAGCAAAGCAACTAGCCAGTTAGGCCATTCTTTTAGAAATTTGACCGAAACCTTAGATTGGTGCTGCGCTCGGTATTTGGACTCCTATACTACAAACAAATAAATAGTGCAAGATTGTCTCGCGATAATTATTAACTGAAATTTGCGTCTATAATTTTAAGAAAAGGCAATTTTGTCTATCTTAGGAAAACCTTTAGCTGATGGCGCAAGAATTCAGAAAGAGACAAGAGGAAGAGGAGTTGATCAAGCGATACGAAGAGAATCTCAAACATAATCATGCCGATTTTTTCGACATTGATTCATACGAAACAATCATTGGCTATTACCTGGAAAAAAGTAAGTTTAAACGTGCCTTAACTGCCGTTGAGCAAGCCATCGAGCAATTTCCATATTCAACCGAACTTCTTACTGTAAAAGCACAAATTTTTACCAACCTCGAGCGGTACGATGAGGCACTTGATCTTTTGGATCGTTCAAGAAATCTGCATCCTAACGATTTAGAAATTCATTTATCAATAGGCTCTATACTTTCCTTACAAGGAAAATATGAAGAGGCTATAGCTTTATATGAAGAGGCTCTGGCTTTCGCAGAAGAAGAACAAGATGAACTTTATTACAACATTGGCCTTGCTTACCAAAGCATGGAAAAATATGAGCAAGCCATTGAAGTGTATAAAAAGTCAATTGAAGAAAATATCAACCATGAAGGTTCTCTCTATGAACTTGCCTATTGCCTTGATGTGGTTGGCCAACTAGAGGGTAGCTTATCCTACTACAAAAAATTTATTGACGAAGATCCATTCTCGGGTGCTGCCTGGTATAACCTGGGAATTGTGTGCAACAAATTGGAGCGATATACAGAAGCCATTGAAGCCTACGAGTTCGCTATTGCCATTGATGAAAATTTTGCCTCAGCTCATTTCAACATGGGCAATTCCTTTTTGAATCTGGAGCAATATGAAAAGGCGCTGGAGGAATTTCGCAAAACAATTGAGATTGAAGGACCCAGCCCTGAGGTATATTGCTGCATGGGCGCTGCCTATGAAAATCTTAAACAATATGATCTTGGTTTAAAGTACTTTCAGAAATCATCAAAGCTTGATGCCTTGTATGATGAAGCCTGGTTTGGTGCCGGTAGTTGTTTGGAAAAACAAGAGAAATGGTATCAGGCGTTGCACTTCTTTAATAAAGCAATAAAGATTGACAGCCATAATCCCGAGTATTGGAAAGCTGCTGCTCATGCAGAATTTAAAATCGGAAATACGATTTCCAGCATAAGCGCTTATGAAGAAGCCAGCATATTAGGACCTGACGACAAAGAAATCTGGCTCAATTGGTCGTTTATATACTTCGAACAAGGCGAGCATCAAAAAGCTATTGATGTCTTGCTTCAGGGCATGGAAGAGCAACCAGACGAACCTGAATTCTTCTATAGAATGACAGTTTACCTGATTGAGTCGGGTCAATTTAAAGAAGCACTGAATTATTTAGAAAATGGATTAATTTTGGACTTTGAAGGCCATCAGGTGCTCTTTGACTTCTTTCCAAAACTAGAAACACAAAAGGCCTTACAAAAAATTATTGACCAATTTAGAAAAGACAATCCCTAATGAACTATACCATTAACAATCTGCCTGAGCGCACCGTTAAGCCTAGAAACATGGGCTTTACCATGGCCATGGATAAAGGACTAAGCGTTCGCGAAGCTGAAGATTTTGTTAGCATAGCTGCCGACCATGTTGACATTGTTAAGTTAGGCTGGGCAACCTCATACGTAACTCCCAATTTAAAAGATAAGTTAAAGGTGTATAAGGATGCAGGCATCCCTACCTACTTTGGAGGCACCTTGTTCGAAGCGTTTATTATCCGCGATCAGTTTGATGATTATCGCAGAGTGCTCGATAAATTCAACATGTCATTTGCTGAAGTTTCTGATGGCTCGATTGATCTGGATCATGATAAGAAACTTGATTACATTCGAAAACTTTCAGAACAAGTTACCGTGTTATCCGAAGTAGGCTCGAAAGATGCCGATAAAATCATTCCTCCTTATATGTGGATTGACCTTATGCAAAAGGAACTTGATGCTGGTGCATGGAAAGTAATTGGTGAAGCACGCGAAGGTGGAAATGTAGGTTTGTTCCGTTCGTCAGGCGAAGTTCGTTCAGGCTTGGTTCAGGAAATTCTAACTAAAATTCCTTTTGAACGAATCATTTGGGAAGCTCCACAAAAAGCTCAACAAGTTTGGTTTATTAAACTGCTCGGTGCCAACGTTAACTTGGGTAATATTGCGCCCAATGAAATGATTCCATTGGAAACTATTCGACTTGGATTGCGTGGCGACACCTTCTTACACTTCCTTGGATTAGAAAGAAAAAAAGACAACACAACACCTCCTTTTTACGCAGACTAATTGCGCATTGAGAACTCCTAAAGATTATCTTATCATTTTTTTAAAAGGCATAGGCATGGGCGCAGCCGATACTGTGCCCGGTGTGTCTGGTGGCACCGTTGCTTTTATCACAGGCATCTATGAAGAGCTAATTCAATCAATCAATACAATTGATGTTGAAGCTTTTAAATTGCTGGGCAAATTTAGAATTGCCGACTTCTGGAATAAAATCAATGGCAATTTTTTAGCGGCCTTATTAAGCGGCATTTTAGTAAGCTTATTATCACTGGCGCGCTTAATGACTTACTTATTAGATACACATCCCATTTTAATTTGGTCGTTTTTCTTTGGCCTCATATTAGTTTCTTCGCCTCTTATATTAAGAACCATTTATAAATGGAACGTGAGTTCTGTTATAACATTTATAGCAGGAATTGCAATTGCTTACTTTATTACAATTGTGTCACCTTCAGAAACACCCACCGGCTATGTTTTCATTTTCTTCTGTGGTGCAATTGCCATCTGCGCTATGATTTTACCCGGCATTTCCGGTGCCTTTATTTTATTGCTATTAGGCAAGTACGAATTCATGATCAACGCGTTAATTGAACTCAACATTCCGGTGATTTTGGTTTTTGTTTTAGGCTGTATTTTGGGTCTATTGGGCTTTTCGCGATTTTTAAATTGGATTTTAACTCATTATCGCTTTCCTACCTTAGCTTTACTGGCTGGTTTTATGATCGGGTCGTTAAACAAAGTATGGCCGTGGAAAGAAGTTATTTCATATCGGCTTAATCATGCTGGCGAGCAAGTGCCAGCCTTCGACAAAAGTATTTTACCTTGGCATTATTTAAACATTACAGGCCAGGATCCACAAGTATTTAAAGCAATACTTTGTGCCGCCTTGGGAGTTTTATTAGTAGTAGCCATCGAAAAAGCAGCGGCTATGTTAAAAACAAAATTGTAAATCATGGAAAAGAAATTTGGTTTAATAGGCGCAACCGTAAGTCATTCATTCTCGAAGTCATATTTTGATGAGAAATTTTTTAGAGAGGGCCTGCGCGACTATCACTATGATCTATACTCCTTGCCCGATATTGAAGGTATAAAAAATTTATTAGCCGAAAACCCCGAACTGGCAGGCCTTAATGTTACAATACCCTATAAAGAAAAAGTACTGAAGTTTCTTTCGGATATTGACTCCGATGCAAAAAGTATTGGCGCTGTGAATGTGATAAAAATTAAAGATGGAAAATTAACCGGTTACAATACTGATGCCGATGCATTTTATGAATCACTCGACAAATGGTTTGTTGATAAGAAAAACCCGAAGGCCTTAATTTTAGGAACAGGTGGTTCTTCCAAAGCCGTGCAACAAGCACTAAAAAAATTATCTATCCCATTCGAATTAGTTTCGCGCGAAAAGTCAAAAGGTCAGCATACCTACGAAAGTTTGGAAAAAGATGGCACTCCTATTTCCGAAGCGAATCTGATAATCAACACCAGTCCGCTGGGAATGTCGCCAAATACAAATACATGCCCGCCAATTAATTATGAATTGCTTACGGCAAATCACTATGTGTATGATTTAATCTACAACCCGGCCCGCACCCTCTTTCTTCAAAAATCTGAGATGCGCGGTGCCCACTTCAAAAACGGATTAGAAATGCTGCACATACAGGCCGAAAAAGCCTGGAAGATTTGGAATAATTAAAATTCGAAACAAATTCACTCTGAAGTCAGTTTAGCCGTTAGTTGAATAACTGTTAACTTTCCCGTTCCATGGATTTTAAATTGACTAGTGAATATGTGCCTACCGGAGATCAACCTTCGGCAATTAAAAAATTAGTTACCAGCTTAACGGAAGGCGAACAGCATCAAACGCTTTTAGGGGTAACGGGCTCCGGCAAAACATTTACGGTTGCCAATGTTATCGCCCAAACTAACAGACCCACGTTAATTCTTAGTCATAACAAAACCCTGGCGGCTCAATTGTATGGTGAGTTCAAGCAGTTCTTTCCAGAAAATGCAGTTGAGTATTTTATTTCATATTACGATTATTATCAACCCGAAGCATTCATTCCTTCTTCTAATCTATACATTGAAAAAGATCTTTCAATAAACGATGAAATTGAAAAGTTAAGACTCAGCGCCACATCTTCTTTACTGAGTGGTCGCAGAGATGTTATTGTGGTGGCTTCCGTTTCATGTATCTATGGTATTGGAAATCCTGAAGAGTTTGGAAAAAATAGAATACAACTTAAAGTAGGTGAACTGATTCCTCGCAACAAACTTCTTTTTGGATTGGTTGATATTCTTTATCACCGCACGGAAGCAGAATTTAAGCGTGGCAGTTTCCGCGTGAAGGGTGATACCGTAGATATATTTCTAGCCTATGCCGATTACGCTTTACGCATCTATTTCTTTGGCGATGAAATTGAAGCGATTCAATTGATCGATCCAATCTCCGGTAAAAAAATCTCTGACGAAAAGACGGCCGTTATCTTTCCGGCCAACTTATTTGTAACCGCTAAAGATTCCTTGCAAAATGCTATTCGCGAAATTCAGGACGACATGGTTTTGCAAGTAGATATGTTTGAATCGGAAAAAAGACATTTGGAAGCCAAACGTTTAAAGGAGCGCACCGAGTTTGATTTGGAAATGATGCGTGAGCTTGGTTATTGCAGTGGCATAGAAAACTACTCGCGCTATTTTGATAGACGCGCAGTGGGTGCCCGACCTTTTTGCTTGATTGACTATTTCCCCGATGACTTTTTAATGGTGATTGACGAGAGTCACGTAACTGTGCCGCAGGTGCGCGCCATGTGGGGTGGCGATCGCTCGCGCAAAGCCAACTTAGTTGACTATGGATTTCGTTTGCCCTCGGCTTTAGATAATCGACCGCTTACGTTTAATGAATTTGAGTCCATTCTCGGGCAAACAATTTATGTGAGCGCTACGCCATCAGAGTATGAGCTGCGTAAATCAGAAGGCGTTGTGGTGGAGCAACTCATTCGCCCTACCGGATTGCTTGATCCGGTAATTGATGTGCGGCCAAGCCGCAATCAGATTGACGATCTGTTTGAAGAAATTGATGAACGGGTGAAGGTAAAAGAGCGCGTGTTGGTTACCACCTTAACAAAACGAATGGCAGAAGAACTTACTAAGTTTATGGCTCGCGCTTCCATTAAATGCCGGTACATACATTCGGAAGTTGCTACACTTGACCGGGTTGAGATTTTGCGAGAACTCCGATTAGGGGTATTTGATGTGTTAGTGGGTGTAAACTTATTGCGCGAAGGATTAGACTTGCCGGAAGTATCACTAGTAGCAATTATGGATGCCGACAAAGAAGGCTTTCTAAGGAATCAACGTTCTTTAGTTCAGACCATAGGGCGCGCAGCACGAAACGAAAATGGTAAAGTGATTATGTATGCAGACAGAGTTACCGAATCCATGCAAATGGCTATTGACGAAACGAATAGACGCAGACAAATTCAAATTGATTATAATCTTGCGAATGGTATTACACCAAAAACAATAATCAAATCCAAAGATGCTATACTTGGGCAAACAAAAGTAGCTGACTCTAAAAAATCTACTAAGCGTTATTACATTGAAGAAGAAGAGAGATCACTCGCAGCCGATCCTGTTGTTGCTTATCTTTCTAAAGAAGAATTGGTAAAAATGGCAGACAACACGCGCAAAGCCATGGAGAAAGCCGCTAAAGAGTTAGAGTTTATGGAAGCCGCCCGCTTGCGCGATGAATACCTTGCATTTCAAAAAATGATTGAAGAGAAAAAATAATTGATTTCACTTATACTATGAATAAAAAATACCTGGCCCTCATTTTTATTTCTCTTGTTTCATTTTCTCTTTCTGCCCAAAGCAGCAGTGACATTTTAGTAGGCGGTGGGTTTGATTTAATTAAAACCGACAACACCAAACTTTTTGATAAAGCACAAATAGGCTTAGAGGCAAATTACTTTGTGGTTCGCAACTTCGCTGCAGGAGCCGGGTTCGAAATCTGGCCCCGACAAAAAAGTTCTTTCATTATGGGTGCACGCTGGTATGCGCGCGATTATGTCTTTGTTCGCGTGCGCGGATTGATTGGTGCTAACGATGTTTCATTTGGCGGTGGCTGGGCTAAGCCTATCAACGAAAGTTGGCGCTTCGAAGCCATAGGCGATTTATATTTAGCCAATACGCAGTTTGCGATACGCGCAGGAGTGAGTTACATAATTAAGAAGAAGTAGCTTTTGATGTTTCCCTAAGACTGCCTTTAATAAAGTCAATTGAGTTTTAAAATCGTGTATTAAGCAACATTTATCGCTCACGAAAGAAGTACTTAACGTAGGAGCTAATTCTTCACGAATGTCAACGTTCAGGCTTGGAACGCCAATGGCATAATCAATTTGTCATAAGCCAGAATGATAAAGATCAGTACCCATTAAATTTGAAAGGGTTAACTTGCAAAAAACAAACTACCGAATGAAATTTTTTGCTTTTTTGACGCTCACCGTGCTCACCATTTCATGCCGAAAAGATCAAACCAGCATACACCCAACCATTGAGAAAATCTCTGAATCGGTATATGCCTCCGGTATTGTGAAAAGTAAAAATCAGTACCAGGTTTTCTCAACAGCCAGCGGAATCATTACCGAAGTATTCGTCTCTGAAGGCGATTCCATTAAAAAAGGGTCACCTCTCTTAAAAATTCGTAACGAAGTTTCGGCACTAAATGCAGCCAATGCTAAACTAGCCGCTGAGTATGCTAATATAAGTGTTACTCAAGATCAGCTAAAGGAAGCCAAGATGGCTATCGAACTTTCTGTTGTCAAGCTTAGAAATGATTCACTCCTGCTGCTACGTCAGCGGAATTTAATGGCTCAAAATATTGGTACCCATATAGAACTCGAACAAAAAGAATTGAATTACAAAAATTCAATTAACAGCAATCGTTCCGCTAAAATTCGTTATCAGGACTTACAACGGCAACTAGCATTTAATTCACAACAATCAGAGAATAATTTTAAAATCAGTAATACTATCTCCAATGAGTACACGATCAAAAGTGAGATAAATGGAAAAGTTTATAGTCTGCTTAAGGTGGCTGGTGAAGCCGCCACACCGCAAAGTCCGTTAGCCGTTATTGGTGATAGTAAAAATTTCATTTTGGAATTGCAGGTAGATGAGTATGACATCACTAAAATCAGAACGAATCAGAAAGTTATTCTAAACATGGATAGCTATAAAGGGCAAGTGTTTGAAGCCTCTATCAGTAAAATCAATCCGATTCTAAATGATCGGTCTAAATCATTTACCGTTGAAGCCACATTTATAAAAGAGCCACCCATCCTTTATCCCTTTCTTACGGTTGAGGCAAATATTGTTATCCATAAAAAGGATCGTGCTCTTACCATACCCCGCTCCTATTTGGTTTCCGATTCAATGGTGTTGCTTGAGAATAACAAGCCTGTAAAAGTTACTACAGGATTAAAAGATTATCTAAAGGTTGAAATTATAAACGGAATAAGCGCAGAGGATAATATTATCAAACCTAAAAATTGAACTACTCATTACTTTATAAGATTTCGATTTCCTTACTGCTGGCGCGGTGGAAGCAAACCCTGGTGGCGGCTGTTGGCGTTACCTTCAGCATCACCATGTTTATTGCTTTGTTGGGTTTTATGAATGGACTCAACGATTTACTCGATGGATTAATTTTGAATCGGACGCCACACATTCGATTATATAACGAGATAGAAATAAACAAACATCAACCTATCAATGCTGACGAAGAATTTAGTAAAGGATACAATTTTATTTATTCGGTCCGTCCTGCAGGAAGTCGGCAAGCCATCTACAATAGTGAAACCATTTTACACGCCATTGAAAAAGATAATCGGGTGTTGGGGGTGGCGCCTAAAATTGATGCCCAGGTATTCTTCAATGGCGGCACTATTGATATTACCGGTATAATTAATGGAATTGATGCAGTCACCGAGGGCAAGCTCTTTCATTTTGGTGACTATGTAACGACTGGCTCTTTTCAGGATATTGAAATTATACCAAACAGCATTATACTTGGTAAGGGACTGGCCGAAAAATTATTGATTAATGTTGGCGATGTGGTTCAGGTTATAACCCCGCAGGGGGAGCGATTCCCATTAAAGATTGTAGGTCTATTTCAATCAGGCCTTCAGGAGTTTGATAAAACGCAAAGCTATGCCTCAATTAAAACCACCCAAAAGATTTTAGGTAAGAGCAAGAATTATATTACCAACATCCAGATAAAATTAAAAGATCTCAGTGAGGCACCAGCCATGGCAAAAGAATATGCCCAACTATTCCAAACAAGTGCCGAAGACATTCAAACCGCAAATGCGCAATTTGAAACGGGCAGCTTTGTGCGCAGTCTCATTTCCTATGCAGTAGGCATTACACTATTAATCGTGGCCGGCTTTGGCATCTACAATATTTTAAATATGATGATCTATGAAAAGATGGATTCCATTGCCATCCTGAAAGCGACAGGGTTCTCCGGCTTGGACGTGAATAGAATATTCATATTTATTGCGTTGAGCATTGGCATTTCCGGTGGACTCTTAGGCTTAATGTTTGGCTTTCTGGTCTCCTTAGGTATCGATCAAATCCCATTCAAAACAGCATCACTCCCAACGGTAAAAACTTATCCAGTTAATTATGATTTATTTTTCTACGGGATTGGATTTCTATTTTCATTGATCACAACTTTTATGGCCGGACTTTTCCCAGCTAACAAAGCCAGCAAGATTGACCCTGTTATTATTATTCGCGGAAAATAATATGAACGAAATCGTTTTAGAAGCCCGAAAGATTAATAAGAGTTTTAGTGATCCGGTTCGCGTGCAGGTTCTCAAAGACATTACCTTCTCCATATCGAAAGGAGAATTCGTTTCTGTAGTAGGAAAATCAGGGTGTGGAAAATCAACCTTGCTTTACATTCTTTCTACGATGGATACCGATTTTGAGGGTGACCTATTGATTGATCAAGAATCGACCTCCGGTAAAAAAGAAAAATACCTTGCCCATTTACGAAATGAAAAAATTGGATTCGTTTTCCAGTTTCATTATCTATTGAATGAATTTACAGTGCTCGAAAACGTAATGCTGCCGGGACTAAAGTTGGGAAAATATCCACATGAACAGGTAGAGCAACGCGCTATGGATCGGCTGAAGATGTTGGATATTCAAACGCTGGCGCTAAAAAAAGCAAATCAACTATCAGGCGGAGAAAAACAACGAGTCGCTATTGCACGATCGTTAATCAACGACCCACTGATTGTTATGGGCGATGAACCCACTGGCAACCTGGATAAGAAAAACGGCCTCATTGTATTTGATATCTTTAAGCGAATGGCTGAAGAGTACAAACAGACCTTACTGATTGTTACCCACGATCAGGCTTTCGCGGAAAGCACCCATCGAATAATTGAAATGGATGACGGAAGAATTATTAAGCAGTAAAAATAAAGACCTCAAAACTCCGACTGGCGAGTCAGCTAACTTGCTAAAACAAATACATGTTCATCAAATGGAGTTTGCTTTCATTTAAAACCATTTTCTTTTCACAAAAACAACAACACCTAAAGCTGATAATGAAAATGAAATCAATAATACGATCCAAAAGCCGAAAGGATTATTTTCAAATGAGTTTGGAACATTCATGCCATACAAACTTGCAATTAAAGTTGGTATCATTAAAATTAAAGAAATTGAAGTAAGCCGCTTCATAATAACGTTAAGATTATTTGAAATAACCGAAGCATAGGCATCCATCATACCACTTAAAATATCACTATAAATATTCGTTGTTTCCAGTGCTTGTCTTAATTCAATGTCAACATCTTCGATCAAATCATCACCAAGTATGTCTTTGTAATTTTTAACATTTTTTAAACGATGCACTAAAATGTCGTTGCCCTTTAATGAAGTAGTAAAAAATACCAGGCATTTTTCTATCTGCAATAGCGTTTGCAAGTCCTCGTTCTTAATCGACTTCTCCAGTTGATTTTCAGCAGACTTTATATTTAGATTTATCTTTTTCAGATATTTCAAAAACCAAACACTGGATGACAGCAGTAATCTAAAAACTAAATTATAATAATCCTTAATTTCTATTTTTTTCCGTTTTGTATATGCAACGAAATCCGGTATTACTTCAGACCTATAAAAACAGATGGAAACAAAAATGTCCTCCTTAAAGATTAGGCCAAGCGGAATGGTTGAATAGGGCAACTTTACATCAACACTTCTAAACGGAAGTCTCAAAATAATTAATGTCCACCCATCTTCAATCTCAATGCGGGGCCTTTCGTCCACATCTTCTATGTCGTTAAAGAATGCTTCAGGAATTTGAAGTTCATGAATTAAATAGGATTTATCTTGTTCGGTTGGCTCCTCAATATTCACCCAACATTTTGGCTCCCAATTTTCAATTGAAACCAGGCCAATTTCACTTTTTAGAAAGGTCTTCATATACTGTCCTCTATTAATTAACGAATAGAGGTACTGTATTTATCCCCTATTCAAGTTTAACAATCCGAATGATAATCGTCCATAGTATTGGATAATCAATTTAGTCGCTGCAAAAGTATTGTTTTTTTTGTAATGTGAACCCCTGTTTTTAAAAATACCGCTAATGATCTTACGCTCATAAAAACGATTTGGATTTCTCTACGCATCTTAGCATTATTGAATTCGTAAAGCCATCACCCCTAATCCAATTTCTACTATGAAGAAAATTATTCTTGTAGCATTTTTTATTCTGTTTTTTATAGCACTGTTTCTCGTTGCGGATAAGTTTGTAATTGGAGAGGATAAACCCAAAACAGAACGCGAACTGCAAGACCTTGCAGATGTTAAATACTATAAAAAAATTGGCGAATCGTTTGATGTTAATGACTTCAAATTTACGGTAGCTAATTTCGTATTGCTGGAGCTTAAAGACACGGCAGATCTTACCATCAATCTGTCTATAAAAAATAGCCAATCAGAAAACAGGATGCTGCCACCCTCCTTTTTAAAACTCTACAATGATGAAGGCCAACCTTTCAATTCAGAGCCAATTGATAGCGTATTTGAAGGAAGTGAAGAACGCAAAGTAGCACTGCACTATAAACTGCCAGCACGCATACTTCCATATTTTTTATATCGCCTGCATGTAGCTGATCCCGATAAATTGGAGACAAAAGGTATTGTTGTGATAAGCAAAAACTTCAGGAGTAATGGATAACCGCTGTTATTGTTAGTCGCCTGACCATAGTCGTTAACTTAAGAAGTATTAAAACTATAATATGTAAAAAGACCACGGTTAGAGAATCCAGAACGGTCATCCAAACCCATTACAAATAAAATTGTAAAATCATAACACAATCGTATCCTTTCATCAAGAATGCCATCAAGCGAAGGATCTCCTGATAAGAAACGGTCAATATTTTTCAGGAAAAGAGAAATCTTTTTACTTGCAACTTATTGAGGTAGATAAATGCTATCCTCCAAATGAGAAAAAAGTGAACTGTTTAACTTTTAGAACCTTAACCCCAAAAGCAGAAATGCTTATCTTCATTTACCAACTTTGCGAAATCTGCTAAGGCGTTAACAGTTGGGTTTGGTGTGTATAAGTGCCACTTTAAGTCAGCCCGCATCCAAAAAATCTTCCAATGATTTTTGGCTTTTACAAAGCTGGCTTTTGCGATGGGATGTTCTTTTATTATTTCGGGATTATCCCACTTGGGGCGGATTTCAAAAACAAATACGCTTTGGTCTTCAATCCTGTAACCAATGTCGAGCTTAGCGCGAATGGGGATTGGTGGCCTTCTTTTATCAATAAAGTTTTCCATTACTTCAATGATGTCGAGTGTTTTTAGTGAGTCTATTGGCATTATTTGACTATTATCTCCTCACGGTTGGAATCATACCTATACTTCACTACCTCCCCCGATTCAATCAGTTTTACTGCTTGTTCAATGATATGAAGCGGTGCAATGAACCATTCGCGAGGCGAATATCTTCGGCCATCGTTACCGGTAATGTCAATATTTAAACAGGCTGCTCCAAAGAAGTTATGAACTAACAACTCAAATTTTTGTGGGTTCATGTTGTAGCATTTGTAAGCCATTACAATCCTTACCTCTGCCATGAGATAGGTTGGTTCCTGACTTGCATTTTTAATGCGATCCTCTACTGACGTTGTCGAAAATCCAATTTTATATAAATTTTGAATTTCTTTTATCTCTTGTTTCTCACTTTTTGATTTGAGGATGTAGATAAAGCCTGCGGCTACATCTTCTTCATTTACCGTGCTAAATGTTTCAGCAAACTTATAATTTACTTCATCTGCATTTTTGGTGAGCACCTCACCATTTACATACAACACTTTTGCTAAGGAACGATAGAGCATGTTTGATTCTGTTCCGTTTTCAAAAACACATCGTGTGCGTCCGTCTTTTCGAACGCGTGTGCCATCGTCCCGATAGGTTTCTTCTTGTGTAAAGTTTATTTTTTCCAGCAAGAGTAATACGCCATTGTGAACGTAGAAATTGCCCTCTACTAAATTGTCTTCTTTAAATGAAATGAGTTTACGCTTGCCTGTTGAAATATCGTTCTGAACATCTTTGAATAGCTGTTCGTATTTAGAAAAATCTTTGCATGGTTTACGCCTTGCTACAAAGTCTGCTTCGGCCCTTTCTTTATCGGATACGGTTACGTGTTTGAGATCAAATAGCCCTTGTGAGTCGTCACCCAATAAACCTAATACATCGTCATTCAAAATATCATCCAGCGAATTGATCTGCTTCTTCTCGTGTTTAAGCAATCCATATTTATCGTGAACATTTAAGATTTCAACTTTTACTGGATTCTCTCTCAACGATTTGAGGCGTGAATACAATTGATGCTCTTGTAAGCCTCCACCTTGTTCTGGCGCACGATTGTTTTTTGCGTAGAAATCGTTTATCTCCTGAAAGGATGCAACAAGCCTTTCATCTTCGTTCCGTACGGGTGAAGTGGAGGGTTTTATGTTCAACAATCCAAGCGGATCATTATCAAATATCTCTTGTAGCTTTTTATCCTTATCCATTTTGCTGTTTGCGCTTCTGTTCTTTCAAAAAGATAATTGCTTCTGCCATTCTTTTTTCCAATGGATCGGAGGATTGAAGGCTTGGTTCTTTCTTAAATGTTTTAGCAAAATCATTGATCTTAGGCCACAACAACAATGCTTCTTCCAATGTCATCTGAATGCGTGTTGCTTCAATTACATCCTGTATCACTTTCAGAATTTTTGTGGTTACCGACTTTGAAAGGATCTCAAATGCTTTTTGGAAAGGATTAATGCGGTCGATTAAATCAATATGAAGATCATCAATGTTTACGAACTGACCGGCCATTCTGATAAAACGTTTGTCACCAACCTCCTTTATCTCTCCGGTTTTTACTACCGAATCAACTACTACATGCTGGCGAACTTCCTCCACCTCAGCCTCGGTTAAGTCGGGATATTTTATTTGAATGATCTTTGGAATTAAAACTTTGTTAATCACTTCTGGATCAACGTTACCAGGCATTGCCTTGAGCATGGTATCATCCTGAAGAATCGTTGCTTTTAAATCATTGAGGTCGGATTCTATAATATCCTTTACTCGTTTTGACGTTGGTGTTTTAAAGCCTCTGATCTTTATTTCTCCCGCTTCAGCTTTGTCTTCATCCGACAGTTTGGTTTTGAATTTGAAATTAGGTGCTAATACCTGTTCCATGAGCAGCGATGCGGTAATTGCTTTGAGCATGTTGTTTACGGATAGCTTTACTAGATCATCGGCAGCATCGGGCTGGGCAATGAGGTTGGTAAACTGTGCGTGGTTCTTGTTGTTACTATCGCGTGTGCAGCGGCCTATGATCTGAATAATTTCCGTTAACGAACCGCGATACCCTACGGTTAATGCGTGTTCGCAATACGGCCAGTCGAAACCTTCTTTGGCCATACCCAAGGCAATAATCAAATCCATATCGTCAACCGACTTAATGGTTCGCAGGTAGTTTTGGATTTTATCTCTGTCCTTTTGGTTATCGTTTACCAGATCGGCTACTTTCAATACTTTACCATCGGTGTGTCTCTTTATATAGATAACTCCAGTTGCACTATCTACCTTCTCTACATCGCCAATTGCATCTAATATTGTATCTACTTCGTTGTGTTTGTCCTTCGTAGACTCGCCTGAATTTACATTTGGGATATGTAGAATGGTTTTCTTATCAGTGTCTAAGATTTCGAGAATAGCTGTGGTGTAACGGCCTTGATAAAAATGATATCCAATACCTAATGATTTAAGATAAGTATATCCATTTAACTGCTCGTAATAGTTGTACGTAACTTTGGTAAACTTGGCTTCATCTTCCGGATTAAGAACAGGAACACTATCGCCACGAAAGTACGAACCCGTCATAGCCACTACATGCGCAGTTGATTTTTGCATGATGGAGCGAAGCAGTTCGCCCAAGCGACTATCTCCATCGGCAGATACGTGATGAAATTCGTCAATGGCTAACAATATGCTATTGAACTTTGATTCGTCCAACTCTTCGAACGCAAAGCGAAGTGTGGCGTGGGTGCAGATCAAAATCTTTTCGCTATTGTCTAAAAAGTTTTTGAACGCTTGCACTTTGCTTTTGCTTCCGTCTAAGCCGGGGGTGCAAAGGTTGTACTCATCATTCACCTCCCAATTAGCAAAGAAGCCAAAGTCTTTTAAGTTGGTTTTGCTGAATGAGCCTCCAATGGATTTTTCGGGAACGGCTACGATCACTTTTTTTATACCTTGATGCACCAGTTTATCAAGCGCGATAAACATTAAGGCTCGTGACTTGCCCGATGCAGGTGGCGCTTTTAATAAAAGATACTGAGCATCGCGAGCCTGATAGGCTTTCTCCTGCATTTCGCGCATGCCGTACGTATTTGTTTTGGAGCTTTGGCCTGTTTGGCCGTAGGTAACATGAACTATATCGGGCATGGCTATTTCTTTTTCTTCTTTGGTGGTAATGCTTTTTTCTCTTTTGAAGGCGGTAGAAAGTTTTCTCCGGTAACTACACTCTTTCCTGTTCTTGATTCTAATTCTTTGCGGGCATTTTTTGCAATAGCTCCACCTTTTTTTCCTGCCGTTGCATTTTCATGTAATCCCTTGGCTTCTTCTGTTTCGGCAATCTGGCGTGTGGATAATTCGGCTAAGGCAGTAAAAATTAACTCAGCTTCGTTCATGTGGTCGCGCAGGTTTTGCGACTTTAAGCCTTTCAAATCCTTATGATTTTTTACGGTAAGCCCCGTCCATTCCTGATGGATAATATTGGTGAGCAGGGCAAACTCATCCTTTTTTTCTACGCCACTTTGTTTCCAGTAGTCGGTGAGTTTATTGCGGGTTTCTTGCCCTGTCATACGTTGTTGAATCCACTTTTCGCTACGCCCTAGTTTTTGCCAGTTTTCACGGGCTCTATCTAAACTTTGTGCAGGGTCTGCAATTTCTTGCATGCGTTCATAGCCAACCTTGGCAAGCCATTGTTTAAAGGGCTCGGCTTTAGGCGATGGAATAGATTGAATAATACGGAAAACATCTTTTACAGTACCCGCCAGCGTTTTTCGCTTCTTTCCATTGGTGAGCATTTCTACCTGGGGACAATTTGTCCCTACGTAGGATCCCAATCCGGCATCACGCTTTCTTAGCTTTTTAAGGTAATCAGTAGGGTTAGCAGAATCAGTTAGTGCGGCTACAATATCTACTACCGAAAAATACCAAATTTCGGTTGCCTCATCATAATGCCTTCTTACTTGTTTATTTTCAAAAACAGCCATTGACTTATTACTTTCCATATCTATTTCAGTTTCGTCTCCACTTTAAACAACGTGCCTTAGGCTTGTTCTTCGGCTATCATTCGCTCGTACATTGTCTGTACCGCTGATTAAGTTGATTCGTGTGATTGATTTGATTTGTCAACTTACTAATCATAGCCAATCATTTAATCCGCTTAATCCGCGGTTTAGACTTTTTCTCCACCTCAAACAACGTACCCTTGGTTTGCTCTTCGGCTATCATTTGCTCGTAGAGTTTAAATAAATATTCTAATCGTTCTTCATCACTATCAAAAGGTTTGCTACGGTAGCAACGTTCTACGGCAAGATCTAACTGATGATGTGCTTCTTTTAGACCTAACGGCATTTTATCAGGGTCGTAAAGTTGAGCGAGTGTCTTCTCCGAATGATTTTCTCTTTGCGAAAGAATATTATAAACATTATTCTCTATTTCCCCTCTTTGATTTTCCGAGATTTGTGGAAACGGAAACGTGTTGTAACAGATAGCAGTGGAATAACGATAATCGGTTTTAATTCTTCCACATACTGCACGCACCCAAACCATATGCATCCCTGATTGAATAACCGCAAAATGCCAAGGACGAGCACTGTATATTCCTAATGCTGAATCTCCAATAATAGTCTTTTCTGTTAAAAATCCCATTGGAATATAATTTCTCCTTTCAGAAGAATGTCGTGGTATTATTATAGCATCCGTCTTTGCATGCGCAGAGAAGTAAAATCTGTTTGGGGTCATTGCCAAAGCACGTGTACTTTTTTCAGTACTCAATTCACGAATTGATTTTATTTTATCAAGACGAGCTGCTATAACTTTATTTTTTCTGGCTTCATTAACATCCTGATCTTCGATAAAGAAGCACCAACGTTCTCCTCCATTTAAAAAATCTTTCGCCCCAAGAAAACGTTTAACAAACTTTGACATATTTGGGCTTACTAAAAGAAAAGCATCCTTTTCCGTGGTACTCATCAACAAGTTTCCTCCATCATTTGGCATACTGCCATATACTATTGGGGGAAGGTCTGAAATTGGATAAGACCTTCGTAGTATGTAAGTAGTATTGCCAGCCGTTAAATATGGATTGATTTTATCACTGGTTAAATACCTTGCTCCACTAAAAATTTTTTTTTGTTTTAAACTTTTATTTCTTACACCTACAATTATAACGATAACTGCCGCATTGTCTTTTGCACTGTTCTGCCACTTAAATGATTGATGAGCAAATCCAATTTCTAAATTCGATCCTAATACGTTAGGCCAAATTAAAGCAACTTGTTCCCCCTGACTTATTGAATTTGTGGACACGAAAGCAAATTGAGCGTTAAAAGCAGCAATGAATTCAGAACCCTTTTGAAGCCAACATGCCACGTAATCCAAGCTTTTGTAATCATCCTTAAATGTAAATTTCATATCCTCTTTCTGTATCGCATTCTGGTTCCGAGACCCCAAAAAAGGTGGATTACCTAAAACATAAATTTCGTTACCTTCTTTTTTAGCACATACATCTTCCCAATTAACTCTAGTAGCATTGCCCTGTACTATGTTGCCTGTTTCTTTTAATGGCAACGCGGGCTTAGTTCTACCAAACTCTTTGAAGAACTCCTGGTTCATTTGGTGTTCGGCTAACCATAGCGAGAGCGTTGCTACTTCGTGAGCGAAGTCGTCTATCTCAATACCATAAAAATTGCCAAGGCTTATGTTAGAAAAGGCAAGGGTGTTTAATGCCTTAAAGATTTTCATTTCGAGCTTACGTAATTCTTTGTAAGCAATAATTAAGAAATTACCACTACCACAAGCGGGGTCAAATATTTTTATGTTCCAGATTCTTGTTAATAATTGGTTTAATGCTTTTGTATTTCCCTTTGCTGCTTCAAACTGTTCGTGCAGTTCGTTTAAGAAAAGCGGCTCAATTACTTTCATAATATTAGGCACGCTTGTATAGTGCATACCTAACCCACCGCGGTGTTCAGGCGTAATTACCGCCTGAATCATGGAACCGAAGATATCGGGGTTAATGGCGCTCCAATCTAATTCGCCACTATCAATAATGGCTTGTCTGCTTCTTCTTGTGAATTTAGGAGCATGATGTTTGTTTCTGAACAAGCCTCCATTCACATACGGAAAGGCTTCAAGGTAGGCGGGTAATTTTTTGCGCTTGCTTTCTTCGGTATTCATTACCTCAAACAACTTGTCGAGATAAGTATTGAGGTCGTTGCCATCAGCCTCAGTGTGCGAGGCTATGCCGTTGGTAAATTGGTTCTCTTTAAGAATACTTGTGTCTTCAGCGAAAAAGCAAAACAACAAACGAGATAGAAATACATTGAGGTTGTGTGCTTCAACAAGCTCAGCACCTTTTGCAATGGGGTTATCTTTCTTGATCTCATCATACAGCTTTGCCATACGCTCCGCTGCTTTTACATCGGCAGGGTTTTCGTTTTGGTGCTGTGCTTTTTCCATGCCCGCCCACGGCAAAAAGAAATCGAAGTGCTTGGCTATGTCGGCAATAGGAACATCGAGTGTGTCGGATGTCTTGCGGTCTATTGCCAACAGTGTTTTGAAATCCGTAACGATGATAAAGCGCGGGTCTTGCTTTAAGGCTTTGTCTTCAGATTTCATGGAGTCAATTACACCATGTAAATCTTCACCCTTCACGGATCTAAAGAAGAGTTTCTTCTTCCAGATAATTTCTCCTTCAACTTTGGATAGGTTCAGTCCTCCGTGTTGCAATCTTTTGATGGATGCTTTGGGCTGCCCGTAGGCTAACAGGAGGTCATATATAAAAGAGTCCTTGTTGAAGGACTTAGTTAGCTTTTGGAGGTTGGCTTCTATTTGGGCGATGTTCATTTTATATATAGAGAGCTGAATTCTTATTTATTTTTTCCCGCTGTAGCGGGAAAAAATCTTGCTATTAAACTTTTATGTCGTCTTTATCTGCGGTAAAAAACCTTTGTTGTTAAGTCGTCACGGTCCCCGTAAACGTTGCTAGCAAATTGGCTGTAACATCCGAATATAAACAATTGTTGTTATTTCTGCCATTAGCACAATGTCAAAAGTGCATGCAGCCTTCCAACATAGGCGGCTATATGCCAGGGCTTGCGGCCTCCGCCAACTTGCGCATGGTTCGCACACGCTCCGGGTCAACCGTTCTGTATTTAAATTCTGCCCCTTCATCTGAGCCCATGCCTGCAATTTTTTCATTTCGGTATTGCATAGCACTTTCACGAAATGCCGTGGAAGAGAAATGAATCTCCGTTGCTTTTGATTTGCGCACAAGTTCCTGCACGGTGCTTTCATTTACTCCAGAGCCCGGCATAATAGCAATACGCCCATTGGCTTTTTTAATCAGCTCGCCAAGTAAATCTGCACCTTCCGGTGCCGTGGCCCGATGCCCGGCTGTAAGTATGCGGTCAAAGCCAACCTCAATACAATCTTCCAAGGTTTCAAACGGGTCGCGCGTCATATCAAATGCGCGGTGGCACGTTACCTTAAGCGGTCTTGCTCGGTCAATTAATTCTTTACATCTCTTTTTATCGAGGGTTCCATTGGTATTCAGCAATCCTAACACAACACCATCAACACTTATCTTCTGGCATTGATCAATATCGCGCTTCATACAATGAAACTCATAATTGGAATAATGGAAATCGCCACCCCGCGGGCGAATCATTACGTACACATCCAGGTTTACATTTTGGCGCACCGCTTCAATGGTACCAAACGAAGGCGTTGTGCCGCCTTCGCTGGGGTTATCACAAAGTTCAATACGATCGGCACCGCCTTCTTGTGCGCGCATGGCCGACTCGATGTTATACACTACAATCTCTATTTCCATAATTTGTTTGATTTGATTTTTTTGAGTGTTGCTGAGTGTTAAATATAAATGAATCTACTTGCCAACAGGTGCTACAACGGGTTAAAAATTTTAGTACAAATAAAAGGAGTCGGATCTTTCGCAACGCCAGGCTTGAGGTGCTTAATTTTCTACAATAAAGTTTTCCAGGCTTCTTCTATGCTGCCTGCCTGTAAGTATGATTGCGCAAGGCGATGGATTTCGGTTGTCCCTTTTTTAGAAGCTTCTTTCCATACTTCTGTTGATTGAAAGTTTTTTACTTCTGCTTCTGTTGGCAGTCCTTCAATATTTCCCAAACGTCCCAAATCATTTCCCGTAAGGATGTTGCTGTTTCGTATCTGTGCTGGAATCTGATCATACCCAATTCCGATTTTAACATTCGGTTTAGGAACCATAAAAACATTTTCTCCTGAGGCGCGGCAATAATAATCTTGCCCCATGCGTGCTACTGCATCAATCTTTTGTGGATCAATAAATCCATCATTAGTCAAAATCTGATCCTGAACATGCATGAGCAACACTTCGCAGATAACCAAATTGCCAGCACCACCCTTCTGCCCAAGCGGCAACACCTGATTTACTTTGCATTCGAACGACACGGGTGACTCTGCAACGCGTGGCGGTTTTACTTTTTTTGATTGAACTGCAGTGAACCCCGCCTTGGTAAACTCATTCACCTCTTTAGGAAACTCGCAACTTGCTAGTGAAGTTTGTTCTACCATGGAATAGGAAACAATGTTGATCACTACCTCAGGCACTTCCAATACATTTTGTAGTGTATGCTTAGTTGTATTATCACGCACTCGCCTGCTAGGTGAAAAGATGAGAATAGGTGGATTCATACTAAACAAGTTGAAAAAACTAAACGGACTAAGATTAACATTTCCATTTACATCAACTGAACTAACAAAGGCAATTGGCCTGGGCGAAACAGCGCCTTGCAAATAAGCTTGAAGCTTAGGTGTTTCTATTTCTTTAGGATCGATGATCATAAACTTAATTACTGAAGTTGCACATGTTTAAAATTTTTAATTGAAGGGGTCTGACCGCTCTAAGCCGTCTGACCCCTTAGAGCATAGTAAGCCTAGTTAGCCGGAATGATTTTACCGGTACATTCGCCAAACCCTATGCGCACATTGTTCTTTTCGGCATAGCCGCTTATAATAACAGCATCGCCATCTTCAATAAAAGTTCGTTGCAAACCATTTGGCAATGAAATTGGTTTTTTGCCATTCAACGTCATTTCCATCATCGATCCTAACGAATCGGTTGTTGGCCCGCTAATGGTACCCGATGCATATAAATCGCCAACCTGAATATTGCAACCATTAATTGTTTGATGCGCCAATTGCTGATTTACATTCCAATACAAATGTTTAAAGTTTGATTTACTGATAAGCGTTGGCTCTGCGTTCTCCGGCTTAATCGAAACTTCCAACTTAATATCAAAACTCTTTTCCCCTGCTGTCTTTAGATAAGATAATACTTCAGGAAATTGCTTTGGCCCTTCAACTCGAAAAGGTTCGAGTGCATCCATAGTTACAATCCAGGGAGAAATAGTTGATCCAAAATTCTTTCCCAGAAATGGACCTAATGGAACATATTCCCATTGCTGAATATCGCGTGCCGACCAATCGTTGAAAAGTACAAATCCAAAAATAAAATTGTCGGCTTCGGTAACTGAAACTGACGATCCCAACTCGGTATCCTTGCAGGTAATAAAAGCTACTTCCAATTCGAAATCCAATTTTAAAGAAGGACTAAAAATAGGGCTCTCTGCATCTGCCGGTTTTATCTGGCCTTTAGGCCGCACAATGTTTGTTCCAGAAACTACAATGGAGGAAGCACGGCCATGATAGCCAACTGGCAAATGTTTCCAGTTTGGAAGCAATGCATTTTTAGGATCACGAAATAAAGATCCCACATTAGTGGCGTGCTCTTCACTGCTGTAAAAATCGGTATAGTTTGGAATTTTAACCGGCATGCACATTTGCACTTCCGCCATGGGAATCAATGCCAACTCACGCGCTCCCACGTTCAATTTTATTTCATCATTATCATGCTGAAGCAACTCAGAAATACGTTCGCGTACTTCGCGTGTTTTCTTTTTTCCTAAGGCTATAAAATCATTTAAATACTTTTGATTAAAAATTCCTGCGGGCAATCCCAGTCCATCAAAAAAACCATTCTCATGCAGATAAACAAGATCTAACACATACTCGCCAATAGCCACACCGGCAACGGGAGAAAGATAATCTGTTTTAAAAATGCCAAAGGGTAAATTCTGAATAGAAAAATCAGAATCTTTGGGTACTGCTAACCAGCTTTTGAGTGTTGGATCGTTTGCCTTTATCATATTGGGTATCACTATTTTAAATCCTTACTTACTTGAAGCGTCTGACCGCTCGAAGCGATCTGACGCCTACAACATGATTGAACCTCAAATTTTTGAATAGTTCAAGCCAATTAATTTCTTTTACTTCCGTTTAAATCACCAACTCAATGCCCATTACATTCCCACTCGATTTTGAAACCAGAATGAAATCAACCTTAGGGCATGAATGGTCTGATTTCGCTTCAGCGCATGAACAATCTCCACCGGTAAGTATTCGTGTTAATCCATACAAAGATAACCTTCCACGTGGGATTAAAATACCCTGGAGCAATTACGGTTATTATTTACCGGAGCGGCCTGTGTTTACATTAGACCCTGCCATACATGCCGGCAACTATTATGTGCAAGAAGCAAGCTCCATGTTTTTAGAGCAAGCCGTAAAACAAACTACTGATCTTACTAAATCGCTACGCGTGTTGGATTTATGTGCGGCCCCGGGTGGCAAGTCGACACACCTGTTAAGTTTAATTAATGCGAACTCACTTCTGATTTCTAACGAAGTGATTCGATCGCGTGCGCAGATTTTATCTGAAAATATTCAAAAGTGGGGCTGCGCTAATACCGTTGTAACGAATAGCGATCCCGAAGCATTTCAAAAATTACAAGGCTACTTCGATTTGATTGTAGTTGATGCCCCCTGCTCGGGCGAAGGATTGTTTCGCAAAGATCCGCAGGCTACTCATGAGTGGTCTACGGATAATGTAAATCTTTGCTCGCAACGGCAACGAAGGATTCTTAATGATATCTGGCCCGCGCTAAAGGAGAATGGAGTTTTGATATATAGCACCTGCACATTCAACGAAAAAGAGAATGAGGATAATTTGAATTGGTTATCAGAAAATCAAGGTGTAGAATTTATCGACTTAAAGATTGACCCTGCATGGAAAGTTGATAAAGTGATAATAGGCAAAGCAATTGGTTATCATTTTTATCCACACAAAGTAACTGGTGAAGGTTTTTTTATTTCTGCCTTATGGAAAAAGGAGTCTGAACAAGAATTAAGAATCCGACCCGGAAAGAATTTTTCGTTGGCATCTAAAAAAATTACCGAACAGTTAACCGAATGGACTATCAACCCCGAAAATTTTAAAACCATCCGACAGGATAATTTACTAATTCAAATTCCTGAGGCGTTGTATAACGACATGGATTTTATTAGCAAACAAGTGCATGTTGTTAGTAAGGGCACAGCAGTGGCCGAGGTAAAGCATGAAAAATTAATTCCTGAACATGCGTGGGCATTATCCAACCACTTGAACAAGACTAGTTTTCCGGTTATTGATCTCAGTTTAGAAGAAGCTCTTGCCTATTTAAGAAAAGATAATCTTTTAGTGGGCGAAGGAGAACGCGGCTTTGCACTCGTAACTCACCATCATTCACCTTTAGGGTGGATCAATCAACTTGGCAATCGGGTAAATAATCTCTATCCCGCTTCCTGGCGCATACGAATGAGTTCTTAAAGTGCTTGAATGGCTTCAACAATACCATCAGGCAAAGCCATGCCACTAAAAAATATTCCTACACAAAATACTTTCTCAAAATAGTTAGCCCGCTCAATCGCCAACGGTAATGAACTTATTGAAAGCACGGTGAAAGAAACAATAAACACAATCATGGTAAGGATAGTAACCATTGCTGAGCCGGTAATAAAAACAAGAATCAAACACACCGAGTTAATTGCAAAACTCCACCAAAATGATTTTGTAGTACCTACTTTAATTACATAGTTACTGGCCGGTAATGAAAGCACCGCAGAGAAAAACAAAGCAATTACCAGAAGCCATTTTCCTTCCATAGTAACCATTGATGATAAATTGCTTTGAAGGATATCAGGAAAATAATTGAATAGTAATGTGGTTGGTATGCCTACGGCAATGCCCAAAAAGAAAATGTATTTATAGTCCGATCGCGTGGTATCAAATTTAAACTCAGCCCGTGGCCGGGTTGGATTATTGGTAAACAAACTCAGCGAGTTTTTCTTCAACGCATAGCCCGAAACAAAAACGGCAGCGCCACCAATCATAAAGGTAACAGGTGCGCCCACGTAATCAATCAAATCGACAATCACAGGCTCCATGGAATAAACAAGGTTGGCAACAATTGTTAACACAGCCATCGCGCGAGGCAATTTATCAATAGGGGTAAAAAGTTCGAGTGTTGAAAGAGCGGGGCTCGTGAAAATACTCATGGCTACTAGCCATAAAACAATTAGCAAGGGAAGTATCCATCGAAACACTTCGCCCGGGTTGCTGAAGAGTGTAAAGGCAACCGCCATAAAAACCATGGCCGCAAAACTAATTCCTGATGAGATGATAGGAATGCGATGGCCCGCTTTAAAGCGAAGGCGATCACCAATTTTACCAGCAATAAGTGGTGTTATGGTCAGGATAATTCCCTGTGTTACAATCAACAAAAATGTGAAGTCGGTAAAGTTAAACTGAACCAGAAGTTTGGGCTGGTAGTTGTGGTACGCGATCCACCCAATCACAATAGAACCATATAAAGCCGCCAAGCTCCAGAGTTGTTTCCATTCAATTTTTTCGGTCTTAAAAGTTTCAATTGAAGTTGCTGAGTTATCCATTCTATTTAATATTATTTCGCCAATCTATATCTAATTGATCAATCTACGAATATTATATGCCAACCGGATTTTTAAGAACGTATTAAACCCGCTGCGTTTTCCTATTTTTGCCCTCTTAATAGGTTATTTATTGATTTTTTATGGCACTCTCCACCAAATACGACCCTACAGAAATTGAAGACAAGTGGTATCAATACTGGTTAACCCAGAATTTTTTTCACTCTGAAGTTAATCCCGCCAAGGAACCGTATTGCATCGTAATTCCGCCACCCAACGTAACAGGAGTTTTACACATGGGCCACATGCTTAACAATACTATTCAAGATGTGTTAATTCGCAAGGCGCGCATGGAAGGAAAAGAGGCTTGCTGGGTGCCAGGTACGGACCACGCATCCATTGCTACCGAGGCAAAAGTAGTTCAAATGCTTCGCGAGCGGGGAATAAAAAAATCAGATTTATCGCGCGAAGAATTTTTAAAGTACGCGTGGGAGTGGAAAGAAAAATATGGTGGAATCATTCTTGAGCAACTTAAAAAGTTAGGCGCATCGTGCGATTGGGATCGGACTTCATTTACCATGGATGAAGATTATTATAAGGCGGTAATAAAAGTTTTTATCGATCTCCATAATAAAGGCTATATCTATCGCGGCTTGCGCATGATCAATTGGGATTGCGAAGCCAAGACTGCTTTGTCTAATGAAGAAGTGCTCTATAAGGAAGATGGCGAGAAATCGATGCTTTATTCCGTTCGCTATAAAGTAAAAGACACTGCCGATGATTGGGTAGTTATTGCTACCCAGCGCCCCGAAACTATTATGGGCGATGTAGCTATTGCCGTTAATCCATCTGACGAGCGTTATAAAAATTTGATTGGCAAAAAAGTATTAGTTCCGTTTATCAATCGCGAGATTATTGTGATCGCTGATGATTATGTTGATAAAGAATTTGGAACCGGCTGCTTAAAAGTTACCCCCGCTCATGACGTTAACGATTATGAAATCGGTTTGCGACATAACCTTGCGGTGATTGATACCATTAACGATGATGGCACGTTAAATGAAAAATGTGAGCTGCCGAAGTTTTTTGGTAAGGATCGCTTTGCGGTGCGTAAGGAAATTGTAAAAGACCTGAAGGCTGCAGGACATCTGGTAAAGGAAGAAGAATTTATTACGCGCATTGGGCGATCGGAACGCACCAACACCGTGGTGGAGCCAAAGCTTTCACTTCAATGGTTTGTAAAGATGAAAGAAATTTCTCGGCAAGCCTTTCAGGCTGTTGAAACTGATGAAATAAAACTTCATCCTGCAAAGTTTAAAAATACCTATCGCTATTGGATGGAGAACGTACGCGATTGGTGCATCTCGCGACAACTATGGTGGGGCCATCGCATACCCGCTTATTATTATGGTGAAGGTGAAAACGATTTTGTGTTAGCCCAAAACATAACCGAGGCTGCAAAAGCTGCTTCTAAAAAGTCCGGAAGATCAATAACAGAAAATGATCTTCGCCAAGATTCGGATGTGTTAGATACCTGGGCTTCATCCTGGCTTTGGCCGATTGAAGTGTTTAAAGGATTTGCCGATAGTTCATTCGATGAAGCAACCGGAAAAATTATTCCATCAAAAAACAAGGAGCTCGAATACTATTATCCAACGCAAGTATTGGTAACAGCGCCAGAGATACTTTTCTTTTGGGTAGCCCGAATGATTATTGCGGGATATGAGTACATGGACAAAAAACCTTTTGAGCATGTTTACCTCACCGGCATTGTTCGCGATAAGCAAGGACGCAAAATGTCTAAGTCGCTCGGCAATTCACCCGATCCACTTGAGTTAATAAAAACCTATGGTGCCGATGCGGTGCGCACCGGCATGCTCTTTAGTTCACCTGCAGGTAATGATTTATTATATGATGAAAAATTAATAGAGCAGGGAAGAAACTTTACTAACAAAATCTGGAATGCATTTCGTTTAGTAAAAGGTTGGGAAGTTGATGAAACTATCCAGCAATCTTTGGAAAACAAAACGGCCATCCAGTGGTTTCAGTCGAAGTTCAACCAATCATTTATTGAGTTAACCGATCATTTCGAAAAATTCAGAATGTCAGATGCTTTGCACGGAGTTTATAAACTCGTTTGGGATGATTTCTGCGCCTGGTATTTAGAAATGATAAAACCAGAATTCGGAAAACCGATTGACAAGGCTACCTACGATAAAACAATTTCATTATTTGAATCTGTTTTAAAAGCACTGCATCCGTTTATGCCATTCATTACCGAAGAGTTGTGGAGTGAATTGCGCGAGCGAAAAGAAAAAGAATGCATAATAGTAGCCACATGGCCCCAACCTGGTGCAGTTGATGAAGCTATTTTAAAAGAGTCAAACTTTGCCTTTGAAACCATTACCCAAATTCGCAATGTTAGAAATGCAAAAGGAATTTCACCTAAAGAGGCTTTAGGGTTGTATTGCAATAACACTCAGAACAATCTCGTTTCCTTCTGGCCTATTGTTAAAAAGCTCTCAAATATTAATGCGGTTACTGCTACCGGAGAAAAACCAAGTGGTGTTTCATTCCTGGTAGGAACGGTAGAGTTTACAATTCCTTTAGCGGGCAAACTAGATGCAGCCGCTGAGCGCGAAGCCATTTTAAAGGATCTGGAATATCAACGGGGGTTTCTCATTGCGGTTGACAAAAAGTTATCCAATGAAAAATTTGTAAGCGGAGCGCCCGCCCATGTATTAGATATGGAACGTAAGAAAAAAGCTGACGCTGAAACTAAAATAAAGGCGTATGAAGAAGCGCTTAACTTACTCAAGTAGATTTAACCGGTGAGTAGAGATTGGGGTAATGAAAGAATTTTTTAGAGATGCGCTTAACTAAACCCGCATCGCCAAAAGCAATTCTATATTTTTAAATTTCATTGCAAACTTTCGAGCGATCGATTCATTCGTCAACGTTCCCTTATAGGTATAAACTCCTTTCATAAACCATTTGTGTGCAAAAATCATTTCCTCCACCCCGCCCTCTTCTGCAGCTCTTAAAATAGTTGGTGTAAAAATGTTACTCAATGCGGTAGTTGCTGTAGTGGCAACCCGCGAGGCAACATTGGGAACACAATAGTGAATGATGTCATACTTTCTAAAGACTGGTCTATTTAAACTGGTAGTCTCTGAAGTTTCTATGCAGCCGCCTTGGTCAATACTTAAATCAATAATCAGTGAGTCGGGCCTCATGCTCTTAACCATTTCTTCGGATACAACATGGCGCACCTTTCCCTTCTCAGCGCGAAGGGCACCAATCACCACATCTGCGGTCAGCAAACTTTCACTAAGCGTAATGGTATCTATGGTTGAAGTATAAAATTGATGACCAAGCGTATGTTTTATTCTCCTCAGTTTATAAAGATGATTATCAAAAACCTGAATCTCAGCTCCTAGGCTAAGCGCAGCCCGGGCTGCATATTCAGCCACCGTACCTGCACCAATAATTACCACTTTGGTTGGTGGCACACCGGTGATACCACCCAAAATAATTCCTTTGCCTTTATTAACCGTGCTCAAATATTCTGCTGCAATTAGCATAACAGTACTCCCCGCAATCTCACTCATGGCGCGCACAATGGGCATGCCCCCAACTTTGTCTTCAATAAACTCATAAGCCAAAGCCGTAACTCGTTTTTTCAGTAAGGCATTGATACAATCTTGTTTCAAATGCCCCATCTGCAAAGCAGAAATCAATGCTTGCCCAGGTTTAAAATATTCAATTTCCTCTAACGAAGGCGGTTCAATTTTGAGAATAATATTTGCCTTGTAAACTTCCTCTGGAGAGTATGCAATTTTTGCCCCAGCCTCACTGTATTCTTTGTCGGCAAACTTCGAGCCTTCCCCGGCCATGGTCTCCACAATTACTTCGTGCCCATTATTTGTAAGCAATGCTACTGCATCTGGCGTAAGGCTAATACGATTCTCTTGTAATGAAACTTCGCGCGGCAAACCAATAAGAAAAGAGTGTTTTGCTTTTTTCACTTTTAGCATTTCCTCTTGAGGATAGAGGCTTGATTTCGCTAATGCTTCAAATCCCGACTTCTTCTTTTCACTCATGGCTACGAAAATAAATATCTCTGCTTACAGAATCATGATGATCAATTCTCACTTCAAAATATTTGTTTGGTAATAGTGAACTCACTTTTTCAGGCCACTCTATCAAACACAAATTACCCGAACTTAAATACTCCTCAAATCCAAAATCCAAAGCCTCTACTTCCGTTTTCAATCGATACATATCAAAATGATACACAACCCCGCCATCTACTTTGTCATACTCATTTACAATCGAAAAGGTAGGGCTTGTTGCATGCCCCTCAATTCCAATTTCCTTTACCAATTGTTTAACTAAGGTAGTCTTTCCGCTGCCCATCTCGCCATGCAAAAGCCAAACTGTTTTATCGGTGCCTTCAATCAGCAATTGCTTAGCTGCTTTATCAAGATTACTCAAGATCACCGAACCACTGCCCAGCAATTTCCATGAATCAGGCATTCTTCGAAGATAATAAAATAAAAGGAATGATTACCTCCTCTAAGCTTACGCCCCCATGTTGAAACGTATCCTTATAAAAATTCACGTAGTAATTATAATTGTTAGGATAAGCAAAAAATTGATCTTCAATTGCAAATACATAGGACGTAGAAACATTTGTCTTGGGTAAAAAGAAACGCTCTGGCTTGGGAGCCTCAAATACTTTGTCGCCCGAAAAGCCAAGGTTTTTTCCTTGCTTATATCTCAAATTTGAATTAACACTTTTGTCGCCCACAATTTTAAAAGGTCGCTTTACGCGAATCGTTCCGTGGTCGGTAGTGATAATTACTTTTGCCTTTTTCTCAGAAATTTTTCTCAAGATATCCATCAATGGCGAATGAATAAACCACGATTTAGTTATAGAACGATAAGCCGATTCATCAGGCGCTAACTCGCGAATCATTGCCATATCGGTGCGCGCGTGCGAAAGCATATCCACAAAATTGTAGACAATAACATTTAGATCATTATGAAATAAATTATTAATAGAATCCGCAAGGTCACGCCCCTCTTCCTGTTTTTTAATTTTATTGTATGAAAATTTTATGTTCAGATTATTTTTCCGAATCTGCTTGGCTAGAAAATCATCTTCAAAATTATTTTTGGATTCATCCTCATCTTCACCCACCCATAAATCAGGATGAGTCTTTGCCATTTCAGAAGGCATTAACCCCGAGAAAATTGCATTGCGCGCATACGCTGTGGTGGTTGGCAAAATCGAATAATAAGTTTCCTCACTATCCACGTTAAAATATTCGGCAAGCACCGGTTCAATGGTTTTCCACTGATCGAACCTTAAATTATCAATTAGAATAAAAAAGGTTGGTTCGCCTGGTTTTAGTTCAGGAAAAACTTTCTTCTTCATCATCTGATGCGAGAGCATCGGCTTATCGGCACCGGTGTTATTTAGCCAACCTTCATAATTGCGTTTTATAAATCGGCAGAAATTTAAATTCGCCTCAACCTTTTGCATTTCTAACACTTCACCCATATCGCGGTTATCCGCCTGCTCCATCTGCAACTCCCAAAAAACTAACTTCTTATAAATATCTGCCCATTGTTCATGATTCATATTGTCCAGAAAAGCCATGCTGATTTTTCTAAAATCCTGCTGGTAGCTAAGATTTGTTTTCTCAATAACTAATCTCTTGTTATCAAGTATTTTCTTAATCGCCAATAAAATTTGGCTTGGCTTGATGGGTTTTATCAGGTAGTCATCAATCTTAGAGCCAATGGCATCTTCCATAATCTGCTCCTCTTCATTTTTGGTTATCATTATAATAGGCAGATTAGGCTTATTATTTTTTATCAAACTAAGCGCCTCCAGGCCACTCATGCCGGGCATGTGTTCATCTAAAAAAACAATATCAAAATGTTTTTTTTCACTTAGTTCAATGGCATCTGAAGCATTATTAACGGGAGTTATATCATAACCACGCTGTTCAAGAAATAAAATATGCGGTTTCAGTAAATCAATCTCATCGTCCGCCCACAAAATGGTATATCTTTGCATAAGTAAAGAGTAAAAATCTTTCTAAGTTACGGTTTATACGTCCAATCTCAATTGATCGTTTGAATAAAAAGAAAATCATTAACGACCCAGTTTACGGATTCATCTCTATACAGAGTGATTTGATCTATGACCTTATTCAGCATCCGTATTTTCAGCGACTGCGCTACATCAAACAATTAGGCCTAAGCGACCTGGTTTATCCGGGTGCACTGCATACACGTTTTCATCATGCTTTGGGCGCCATGCATTTAATGGGCAGGGTTTTAAAAAACCTACAACTGAAAGGCGTTGAGATTAGCGAACAAGAAGAGGAGGCCGCATTAATTGCCATTTTGCTTCACGATATTGGTCACGGACCGTTATCGCATGCCTTAGAGGAAACCTTGCTGGTCGATATCAAGCATGAAAGCCTTTCTTATCTTTTCATGAAAGAACTCAACAAGCAATTTAATGGAGCCCTGAATCTTGCCATCAAATTTTTTAGAAATAGTTATTCAAGAAAATTCTTCCATCAGTTAATAAGCAGCCAACTAGACATTGACCGACTTGACTACCTGAAACGCGATAGCTTTTTTACTGGCGTGCTAGAAGGTACCATTGGTGTAGATCGGATAATTGCCATGTTAAATGTGCACGAAGATCAATTAGTGGTTGAAGAGAAGGGAATTTACAGCATCGAAAGTTTTTTGCATTCGCGCAGGCTTATGTATTGGCAAGTTTACCTGCACAAGACAGCTTTAAGTGCTGAGCGGATGATGATTAATATTATCCGCAGAGCGCAATATTTGCTACAAGCAGGTGAAAAATTACAAGCAACTGATGCCTTGCATAATTTCTTATTGAATAGTTATAAGATTTCTGATTTTAATGAAAGCCCAGAATTGCTCGATTTATTTGGGCAAATGGATGATAACGATATTTGGGGTTCAATAAAATGCTGGCGCAATCATGCCGATGCAATTCTTTCGGGCTTATGCAATCGGCTTTTACAGCGCGAACTCTTTCAGATTATTTTATCCACAGAGCCAATTAAAAAGAGCTCAGTCGAAAAAGTAAGGCAAGAAATTCACCAGGTGTATGGTATTCTTAGAAAGGACACAAACTACCTTTACTCATTAGGTACAGTTAGCAACGAGGCTTATGTATCGGGGGGTAAGTCCATCAACATTCTTACTAAAAAGGGCGACATATTAGATATTGCGCACGCCTCCGACTTACCAAGTATAAAGGCAATTAGCAAAATCGTTGAGAAAAACTATTTATGCTGGCCCAAAAATGTATCTTTGTAATAGTCAGTTTGCATTTTATTCCTATTCAAATTAGCAAAACACTCTATGGATTTTAGCATCGCTCAAATAGCCGCCATGTTAGGTGGCGAGGTGAAAGGTGAAGGCGAAGAAAAAATAAATATGCTCGCCAAAATTCAGGATGCCAAAAAAGGTCAACTTGCTTTTTTATCAAATCCAAAATACGAGCAATTCATATACACTACCCAGGCAAGTGCGGTTATTGTAAAAAAGGATTTTCAGGCAAAGAAGGAAATAACAGCAAACCTTATTCTTGTTGACGATCCGTACAACAGTTTTACACAACTACTAGAAGAATATCACAAACTCGTTTCGTTTCAAAAAACGGGTGTAGAAGAACCTTCCTTTCTCGGAGACAAATCCACGATCGGAAAAAATATTTATCGGGGTGCGTTTTCATATATCGGTCACAACGTGAAGCTTGGCGACAACGTAAAGGTATATCCGCATACTTACATTGGCGATAACGCAATAGTTGGAAACAATACTATCCTCCATGCCAATGTGAAAATCTATGCCGACACCCGAATTGGAAACAATTGCGTAATTCATGCCGGCACGGTAATAGGCAGCGATGGCTTTGGTTTTGCTCCCCAAGCCGATGGAACGTTCAAAACAATTCCTCAGTTGGGCAATGTATTAATTGAAGATGATGTTACGATTGGCGCAAATACTGTAATTGATTGCGCCACCATGTTTGGCGATTCAACAATCATCCGCAAAGGAGTTAAAATGGATAACTTAATACAGATTGCCCATAATGTTGAGGTTGGAAAAAATACTGTAATTGCGGCTCAGGCTGGCATTTCAGGGTCAACCAAAGTGGGCGAAAATGTAATGATTGCTGGTCAAGTTGGTATTGCCGGCCATCTTGTTATTGCCAATCGCACCCAGGTTGGTGCGCAGGCTGGCATTTCTAAATCGGTTAAAGAAGAGGGACAGCAAATTATTGGATACCCTGCAATTGGCATTAAAGATTATTTCCGCTCGTATGCAATCTTTAAAAAGCTGCCTGATTTAAATGATCGGCTGCGCCAACTTGAAAAGTTGCAAATGAAGGAAGAACCAGAGTCAAAGTCATAAATGAACTTTCTATTCTAACCTTTTTATTGCGAATTGAAGGCCAAAAAGGCATCTTCTCTAACTATTGCTCCCTTTCTTGATATTCCATAGAATCAGGCTTAAATTTGCCACCTTTTAACTATGATGCTAAATCACAAGCAACAAACTATTAAGAAATCCGTGACTTTATCGGGGGTAGGTCTCCATACCGGGGTGCAAACCAATATGACCTTTCTGCCCGCCAAACCAAATCACGGAATAAAGTTTCAACGGATTGATTTGCCCGGCTCACCCATTGTTGATGCTGACTGCGATCGCGTTGTTGATGTATCCCGAGGAACAACCATTGAACAAAGTGGCGCGCGCGTTAGCACCATAGAACATACACTAGCCGCATTGGTAGGACTTGAAATAGATAACGTACTTATTCAATTAGATGGCCCCGAAGCGCCCATCATGGATGGCAGCTCCATTCAGTTTGTAAATATCCTGAAAGAAGCTGAATCCGAAGAGCAAAATGCTTTGCGCGATTTCTTTGAGGTGCAAGACAGTATCTTTTATCGGGAAGCTGCCCGTAATGTAGAAATTGCAGCACTTCCGTTAGATGATTATCGAGTAACGGTAATGATCGATTACAACTCTCCGGTTTTAGGCAGTCAGCACGCATCCATCACAAACATTCGCCAATTCGAAAAAGAAATTGCATCGTGCCGCACGTTTTGTTTTTTACATGAGCTTGAAATGCTTTATAAAAACAACCTGATTAAGGGTGGGGATTTAAATAATGCCATTGTAATAGTTGACCGCGTTGTTGAAACCCACGAACTGGAAAACATTGCCAAAATGCTTGGCAAACCAAAAGTGGAAGTAAAGAAAGAAGGCATCTTAAATAATATTGAGCTTCGCTATAACAACGAACCGGCACGCCACAAACTTTTAGATATTATTGGAGATCTTGCTTTAGCTGGACGACCGCTCAAAGCACAAATCTTAGCAGCTCGCCCTGGCCATGCAGCAAACGTGGCCTTTGCCCGCAAACTCAAGAAGTTGATGCAAGAGGACGACAAAAAAGGTCGCCCTAAGTATAATCCAAACTTGCCACCTGTGATGGACATTAACCGAATCACCGGTACACTGCCCCATCGCTATCCATTCTTGCTTATTGATAAAGTAATCTATCTCGATAACGAAACGGTAGCTTGCGTAAAAAACGTAACGTTTAATGAGCCCTATTTTCAAGGTCACTTTCCTGGCAACCCGGTAATGCCTGGTGTATTGCAAGTAGAAGCCATGGTGCAAACCGGAGGTATTCTTGTGCTAAACACTGTGCCTGATCCGGAAAACTATTGGACTTATTTTTTAGGTATAGAAAATTTTAGATTTAGAAAAATGGTTCTTCCTGGCGATACATTAGTTATTCAGTGCGACTTGATTGCACCCATAAAAAGAGGTATCGCTAAAATGTACGGACGCGCTTATGTAGGCAATAGTCTGGTTTGTGAAGGTTCTATGACTGCAAGCATTGTCCGTAAAGATTCATGAGTTATCATCCCCTAGCCAACGTACACCCAGAGGCGAAAATTGGCAACAACGTAATAATAGAACCCTTTGCTACCATAAAATCAAACGTGGTTATTGGCGATAATAGCTGGATAGGACCCAATGCTGTTATTTGGGAAGGCGCAAGGCTTGGAAAAAATGTAAAGGTTTTTCCGGGCGCATCCATTTCGGCTGTGCCCCAAGATTTAAAATTTGCCGGTGAGAATACCGAAACTTTTATTGGCGACAATACAGTAATTCGCGAATATGTTAGCATCAGCAAAGGCACATCCGATAAGTTTAAGACAGTAGTTGGTAGCAACTGCCTTTTAATGGCTTATGTGCACATTGCCCACGATTGCATGGTTGGTAACAATTGTATTTTAGCCAATACCGTACAGGTAGCAGGCCATGTAACTATTGAAGATTGGGCTATTATTGGTGGTGCCAGTGCATTGCATCAGTTTGTTAAAGTTGGCGCCCACGTAATGATCTCTGGAGGATCTTTAGTGCGCAAAGATGTGCCGCCATTTACCAAAGCAGCCCGCGAACCGCTTACCTATGCCGGTGTAAATACTGTAGGCTTGCGCAGACGAGGCTTTACTTCAGAAAAGATTAGTGAGATTCAGGAAGTATATCGCTATGTTTTCCTTAAGGGATTAAATAATTCAAAAGCACTGGATTTGGTAGAAAGTGAATTGAGTGCAAGCGATGAGCGAGATTATATCGTTTCCTTTATCCGCACCAGCGAACGCGGAGTAATGAAAGGTTTTTCAGCAAACTCGGCTGCATTTGAATGAAGATCAATGCAAAAAATCTAAGTAAGCGCTTCAATCGCGATTGGATTTTTAAAGATTTTACATTTCAATTTTCTTCAC
>Ga0209480_10000058_pt1 | contig 121714 bp, 113 predicted proteins | sample JI61114C2DNA_FD_187501 | JGI IMG/M metagenome (GOLD analysis project Ga0209480, IMG submission 187501) | Wastewater effluent complex algal communities from Wisconsin, to seasonally profile nutrient transformation and Carbon sequestration -... | ecosystem: Engineered > WWTP > Effluent > Algae...
ACCGGTGAGTCATAATTTAAAATGATTAAGTTAGATCAACTTTTATTATTCGCTTCATAGCTCAACATCTGATTTCGCGACCAATATTGTTTAACTTTGCTAAAATATTTGCCCATTGATACCCATCGGACAACACCAAGACTTGATCATATTACGCCACACTTCAGTAGGCTTGTATTTAGGCGATGAAGAAGAAACAGAGGATGTTCTGCTGCCAAATAAATATTGTCCTGAAGACTTTACGATAGGTGATAAGCTACGCGTCTTTGTTTACCGGGATTACGAGGAACGAAAAATTGCTACCAATCTTGAGCCGAAGATTTTGTTGTATCAGTTTGCTTTTCTGCGCGTGGCATCGGTTAGCGCAGTAGGTGCTTTTCTGGACTGGGGCTTAGAGAAAGAGCTATTGGTGCCGTTTCGCGAGCAACGACAAAAAATGGAAGAAGGCCGATGGTATATTGTATATCTCGATATAGATAAAAAGACAGATCGTTTGTATGCTACCAATAAAATTGAGAAGCGGCTTAAAAATGTGGAACTCACAGTAGTGGTAGGGGATGAGGTTGACCTGATGATTATGAAAAAAACAGACCTTGGTTTTTCGGTTATTATAAATCAGCAGCACGAAGGATTAATTTTTGAAAGCGACATCTTCACCAAACTTAACATTGGCGAAAAGGTAAAAGGATATGTAAAGCAGATTCGGGATGATAACAAATTGGATATCTCGTTACACCCGATAGGATTTGAAAACTTCAACGATCCAAATTGTGAAATGATTCTCACCAAACTGCAGGCAAACAATGGATTCTTACCGCTTGCGGATAAGAGTACGCCAGACGAAATTTATGGGGCACTAAAGATCAGTAAGAAAAACTACAAAAAAGCCATTGGTACGTTGTACAAGCAACGTAAAATTATTTTTGAGGCGGATGGAATTAAACTCGTTTGAGAAGTGCGGAGCCAATTCAGCTTAAACCACTACCAGGCCAATTTGAATTGAAAGGACGTACTAAGTAAAAAATTTTCTACGACCTGCGAGTAATATAATATACGTGAGGCATTCCTACAGCAGAGCGACATCAATTGGGATGGCTTGCTACCTAATTATTTGAAAATCAATTAGGTGTTTAAATTTTATTATAACAATGCAATAAAGACATCGGTTTATTTAACTTAGCCAGATCAATATGCATTTTCAATATTCATTCAACTATTTTCTAAAAGCTAGTCTTTTGCTTTTCTTTTTTTGGCAATCAATTTTGCAATCTGTTGGGCAAACTGAAGCAGCCAACTGGCCTTTTGGTCGTGTGGCTGGATTAACATTTCAGTCGGGTAATGTGGAGAAGATTGCCAAGAATGGGGTTGCAGCAACATCTGTTGCCGCTGTTATTTCAGATGCAAAGGGCAATCTTCTTTTCTACACAGACGGAAAACGTGTTTGGGATAAAACTAATATGCCCATGGATAATGGTCATAGCCTCTTAGGTACTGGGTATGATTCGAGAGTTCAAATCTGTCCGAAACCTGGCGACCCTACACGGTATTATATTTTTACTACCCACAGTACCCCTAGTTGGGGAATCCCTGATGATGTTGCTCGCTTTTCTGAAGTCGACTTATGCTTAAACAATGGGCTTGGTGATGTCGTTATCGAAACAAAAAATACACCGCTTACTTCCATAACAACAACCAGAGGCGCATTAGTAAAACATGCAAACGGTACTGATTATTGGGTTGCATTTCATCGGTGGCAATCTGATCAATTCTTCTGTTTTAAAGTGACTGAAAATGGAGTCAATCCAACACCTGTAATTAGTAGTGTAGGCTCAATGCTTGGATTTTCATCTAATAGCACAGGAGATGGAGGCGGTATGAAATTTTCAGCGGATGGCACACGATTGGGTATGGTGATCAGTCAATATGCTAGCGCGGAAGTCTTTGCCTTTGACTCCGAAACAGGTATTTTTTCAAATGCCATTAAGATTCCAGCAATCTATCGGCAGAATTATAACACCCCCGATTATACTTTTGATATTGAATTTTCGCCTGATTCACATAACCTCTATTTAACAAGGGACCAAGCGTGCTTACTTACTCAATATGACTTAACTGCTGGAGATGAGCATGCGATTGTTAAGTCCAGAGTAATATTGGCTGGTGATACCTTACAGCATCTTATCTATGATTACTATATTCTGTACGGATTACAGCTCGGACCTGATGGAAAGATTTATGCTTCTTGGGTCGATAAAAATTATTCGGGTATAAGCGTCATCGCCTCACCCAACGAATCAGGTCTTGGTGCGGGTTACCAGCATAAAATTCTGTTTTGGAATAATGAGGATATTTTACCTGATTACTTCAATTATTTTCCAAATTTTGCAGCTAACTTTTTTAATGGCCATTCAGTAATCAAAAATGATTTCACTTGTAACTCTGCTTCAGTGAATTTCTGGATAGAAGCTTATTATGCCGATAAATCAAAAGTGATCGATCACCTTGAGTGGAATTTTGGTGATCCATCGTCTGGTTCGCTTAACTTGTCGCAAGAACTTAATCCAACCCATACTTTTGTCACAAGCGGTGAACACAAGGTAAATTGTGTGATTACTTGGAAAGACAATTCTTTATCAAACGTGCAGCAAATTGTTAAAATACCGGATGAAGTATTAGTTGAAGCATTGGACATCCTTCCCTCCAAGGCAATTTTGTGTGAGGGTTCTACGCTCACACTTGATGCCCGTAAATTGGGAAATGTTCGATGGCAGGATGGGTCAATAGCATCGCAATTTACGGTGACGGAGGCGGGCAATTTTTGGTTCAACACCTGTTTGTCTGGTTGTATTTTGAGCGATACTGTTATGATTTTGCTTGAGAAATTGATTGATCCACTTGGGGCTGACACAACGCTCTGTGAGCAGCAAGCAAAGCTGGAATTGTCAGTCAATCCAGATCATATTCTGGAGTGGCAAGATAAAACGACCACCCCAACGTATACTGTTACTAAACCAGGAGTTTATTGGGCTATAATCCAAACTCAGAATTGCATCTTGAAAGATTCAATAGTGGTAGACTTTTGCAAGGATGCTATATTTATTCCAAACGTGATCACACCCAATGGAGATTTAGCAAACGACAATTTTGTGTTGTTGGGTGTTGATACTGAGAAGTGCAGTCTACGAATTTTCGACCGACACGGAATTTTACAATATGAGTCAAAGTCGTATCGTAATGATTGGAATGGAAAAGAACTTCCCGGTGGGGTATATTATTATCAAGTTGATAATTCGGTAACGCATCAATCACTTAAAGGATGGCTGCACATCGTTCGTTAATAGGTTAGCGTCAAAACACACAGACCCTAAGATTGGCATGGCGATATTTGTAAACAGGACATTCGCCATGGGCGGACAAGTTGTTAGCATAGCTTAAGCGGACTCGCGCCTTTGATGGAGGCTAACAGTGATCATATTAGAAAGCTTTTCTCTCTCCACACAGAATCCCCGAGGCGTAGACTCTGCAAAAAAAGCCATTGGCAAGTTATACAAACAACATAAAATTATTATTCAGCCCGATGACATTAAACTCGCTTGAGCTAAGTGAACCTATAACACAATAGACATTTGCTGATAATTAACAAATGACCAAGCCATGCATGACCGTTCATACTGTATTAAGTCAAAATTGAATAATATTTATTCTACATTTCAGCTCTATAAGTTAAGTCATTGAAAGCCTTACTTAAATTAATATCGGATCTAACCAAAACCCACAATTATGAAAGTTAATGTCCTTCTCATCATGTTAAGTCTTGGCTTGGGTTCTATTGGTTATAGCCAACCTAAGGCAACGGATGTTGTCGATAAGAAATTATACCAAACCCTGACCTACCGCAACATTGGCCCTTTCCGTGGGGGCCGCTCCACCACAATCACTGGAGTGCCTAATGATATGTTCACTTATTATATGGGTGCAACAGGCGGGGGCGTTTGGAAAACTACCGATGGCGGCACTACCTGGAATAATATTTCTGATGGCTACTTCAATACCACGGGCATTGGGTCTATTGCTGTTGCGCCTTCGGATCCAAATATCATTTATGTAGGTACCGGTGAGGGTCCCGTGCGTGGTGTAAAAACATCCCATGGCGATGGTATCTACAAATCTACAGATGCAGGCGCTACCTGGACACATCTGGGCATGGAGGCAACACGCCATATCAGCAAAGTATATGTACATCCGCGCGACCCCAATAAAGTATACTTAGCTGCACAAGGCAATCCGTATGGGCCCAACCCGGAGCGCGGTGTTTACCTCTCGGAAGATGGTGGTAAGAATTGGAAAAAGATTCTTTTTGTAAATGAAAACTCTGGTATTGCAGACATGTCCGTGGATGCTTCCAATCCCAATATCATGATGGTGACTTCATGGGACTTTAATCGCAAGCCTTGGGTTGTGCAAAGTGGCGGACCTGGAAGTCGCGTGTATAAAACTACCGATGGTGGAACCACATGGAAAGAAATAAAAAAAGGTTTACCCGACCTTAAAGGCAAAATAGGTGTGGCCATCTCAGCGGCCAACCCGAAGGTTGTCTACCTGGCCATTGAAGCATTGGAAAGAGAAGGCGGAGTGTATCGCTCGGATGATGGAGGTGAGTCGTTTCATCAGACCAGTAATGACCCAACTACATTTGCTCGCGCGTGGTATTACATGCACATAATCGCTGATCCCAATGACGAAGATGAGCTATGGGTAATGAATAGCGACATGATGAAATCCATTGACGGTGGTAAAACATTTGTTGCCGTGCGCGGCAGCCATCCCGATCATCATGCACTCTGGATCAATCCTGGCAACAGTAAAAATATGATTAATGCCAATGATGGTGGCGCTGCTGTTACCTACAATGGCGGTAACACGTGGTCTACTTTAATGAACCAACCCACCGGCCAATTTTATCGCGCCATTACCGACAACCAATATCCTTATCGTATTTATTCTGGCCAACAGGACAACACCACAATAGCCATCAACAGCACGTCACAAGATCAGGGTATCGGTCGCATGCATTGGAATGAATTGCGGGCCGGAGAGTCTTCTACGGTTGCGTTTGATGCCAACAACCCACGGTTTATTTACTCCACATTCTTTGCCGGTAATTTTGTAGAGTGGGATAGTGAAATAGACAACACACGAATGGTACGCCCTTTTCCTGAACAAGTGAGTGGTGAGCAACCTCAGAATTTAAAGTACCGTGCTAATTGGAACGGCCCCGTGTTAGTTTCCCCACATAATCCCAACGTGATTTATTACGGGTCACAATTCATGATGAAATCCGTTGACCGCGGTGTGCATTGGGAAGTACTTAGCGGAGACTTAACCCGAAACGACAAAGCGCATCAGGGTAAAGGCGGTACACCTATTAGCAACGAACAAATTACAGCGGAGAGTTACAACAACGTCTTCAATATAGAAGAGTCCTTACTGAAGGAAGGTGTTATCTGGGTCGGTTCCGATGATGGACTAGTTCACGTAACTCAAGACGGAGGTAAAACATGGACTAACGTAACACCGAAAGGTTTGAAAGAAGGCATCATCAATGTGGTGGAACCATCCCCACACGATCCGGCCTCAGCATACATAGCAGTAGCGGGTTATAAGATGAATGATTTTATGCCCCACATATTTAAAACCAAGAACTACGGGAAGTCATGGGTGGAGATTGTAAATGGAATTCCCACCAACACCTTTGCCCGAACAGTAAGAGAAGATCCCGATCGTAAAGGATTACTTTATGCTGGCACAGAGAACGGTTTGTATGTATCCTTTGATGATGGCGGCAACTGGCAATCACTTCAAAATAATCTTCCGCAAGTACCTATCACTGACTTGCGTGTGAAGAGAAAAGATTTGGTGGTGACTACGCAAGGCAGGGCGATTTGGATTTTAGATGACCTGACTCCGCTCCATCAGATTTCGGATAAAGTGACAAGTGCAACATATTATTTATACAAACCCCGCGATCCTTATGCTCCATTGTCGAGTGCCTTTAGTCTAAACGGTGACGAGGGTAAAAATCCTACTTCAGGAGCACAAATCACGTATGTAGTAAACAAGGAGGTAGGCGCGGATGTGCCCATGTCGATGGAGATCCTCGATCAGTCCGGTCGTGTTGTATATACTGAATCTACAAACAGTCCGAAAACCGAATGTGATTCTTTTATTAAGAAGCAATTGAAACGTGATGTCGGTGCGCACACTTGGAATTGGAATATGCGGGTTGGCCAATTTGATTGCATCAAAGAACTCACTATGACCAATCGTGATTTGAGTGCCTATGATGCTGCGCCTGGAAAATATCAGGCACGCTTTAAGGTGGGTAGCTTTACGCAGACGCAAGATTTTGAAATCAAAATCGATCCCAGAATTGAAAAGAGCATTCCTGGGGCAGCTTCGGGCTACGCGGAGCGCGACCAACTTTCTGCATCCCTGCTTGTAGGAGCTACTGAAATGGCAAGAGGGGTGCGGTATCTGCAAAAAGTAAAACAACAACTTGATTTTATTTTGGAAGAATCTAAGTCAAAGAGTTTAACAGATGGAGGTAAGGCTCTCATTGAAAAAATTGATACCTGGATCGAGAACATCTTACAAAAGGAATTGCGCACCCAACAAAATAATTACCAGTTTGAAGCACGCTTGTTGGTGAAGTATAAAATTTTATTGAACGAAATGGGAGTGGGCAATGTGCCAGTAACTCAGGGCACCAGAGATGTAACGAAGGATTATCTGGAGCACTGGAAAACCTTTAAGGCAGAGCTTGAGAAAATAATCAGTGCGGATATCACTAAGTACAGCGACATGTTAAAAGGAGCCGGGTTACCGGAATTCATAAATCCTAAGATCGAGAACACAACTATTAAAGAAAAGAATTGAGACGTAGGAAGATGCATATTGAAAGATTCAATCAATTGATATTTATGAGCCCGAAACACGATGGCCTCATAGGTTCAACGGGTAAGGAACTTAACTCGAAATTGTATTTTCGTATTGGCATAAGTTGAAAATTCAATCATTACACTGTTGAAAAAAACGTTGCTTATTATTGGTGGCATCGCCCTGTTTTGTCTGCTGCTCTTTAGCCGATTACTGTTTAGTGAAAGGAGTAGCAAGATCGAAGAACGCGAATGGTTTGTTAAATCATTACGGTATGAATTTTCTGCTCAGGTTGATAGCGTGTTAATGTTTAATGGGAGTACTGGTCGCCTTTGGTGCAGGCTTACCGCAGGAGATCCACAGGTTTACCGCGAAGATAGTTTGAAGACCTTGTTTAAGGAACATGACATGCTATACCTGGTATTTCACCGGTCAGCAGATTCCATCATCTTCATTGTGCCGAATGGTTATCTGGTTGCCAAAGGTGATAGCGTGCGGGTAAGTTCTAAGCAAAATATCATTAAGTTTTTTAGATTAGGAAAGTCAGTGGCTACTGACTCCCTAAGTAACACCCTTACGGGATATGGGCGACCATTCTTTCTTAAGAGAAAATAGAGGATGCAAGGGGCAGCTTATCACAATCTCACTCGCATCACTTTTTTTCTTTGTAAAAAATGAGTTATTTAAAAGTTGACTCAACAAACATATCCCATGACACAACCAACATCTTCGAAACGAAATACCATTTTGTTCTGGGTTTTCACCGGACTCTTCTCGGCATTCATGCTAACCTCTACTATTCCTAATATTCTATCGGCACCGGAGTGGGTTGAGGTTTTTAACAAGCCAGGATATCCACTTTACATGTTGCCCGCTATTGGCGTGGCCAAACTGCTTGGCGTTATTGCCATACTGGTGCCGGGCTTTCCGCGAATTAAGGAGTGGGCCTATGCAGGATTTTTTTTCGATCTAACAGGAGCGGTTTATTCCGGACTTGCGGTGGGTGGTTTTGATCCGTTAATGCTAGTGTTGCTTGTTCCCTACGCACTGGGTACTTTGTCGTAAATCTATCATCACAAAAGACTCCGTCAATAGTAATCTTTTCGAAATAACGGAACAGCGTAACCATAGATCGGGGTTATACGTCTTGGCATTGGGTGCGTTAGCAACTAGCTCATAACTGATATCGACATAAGAAATAACCTCGCCTTAGTTGGTGTTCTTCACCAACTAACTTAGTGAATACGTGTGTGGTGAAATTATTCCCTCGCAAACACAAAATTCTTTTTACTCTTTCTCAAGCACTTTTATATCTGCAATAAGCGATTGAATACTGTTGGGATCTATGCCGTTGTAAATTCCACGAATGTGTCGTTGTTTGTCAATCAAAATAAAGTTCTCGGTATGCAGAAAATAATCTTCTTCTCGCATAATGCCTTCATCTTCTTCCACGAAGTAGTATTTTCTCCCGAGGTTATAAATCTCACTTCGTTTTCCGGTTAGCAACTTCCACCGGTTGAAATCAACGCCTTCGTCTGTAGCGTAACGCTGAAGTACAGGCACACTGTCATAGTCGGGTGTCACGCTGTGTGACAGGAGTTGAATATGGTCATCCTCCAGAAATTCTTTTTGCAAGTCACTCATACTGGCCGCCATCTTGGGGCAAATACCCGGGCAGGAAGTAAAGAAAAAATTCACGACACATATCTTTCCTTCAATGTCTGCTTCAGTGAATGTTTCATTTCTTTGATTGACTAAGCTAAATGGCCTGATCTGATGAAAGTTTTCTGGCAACTCCCATTTGGGTGTGAAGTCGGGCGTGTCATAATAGGGGAGCGTTCTTCCTGACTTTGATTGACAGGAGAATATCAAAATGCCCGCTAAAAAAATGATGACATATCTCATAAGTGTGATTTTAATACGTTTGTTGAAAACATTATTTCTTAAAGGAAACTTCTTCTTTAAATACGACTGACTTTACTTTCTCGTCTTCGAGGGTGTAGCATAAGACGGATTTTTGCAGTCCATACCGAAATCCATCTTTTGCTTCGTAGTTGATATAGGGTTTCCCGTTTTCGCGCCAGGCTTGTTGCAAACCATGCTCCCTGTCTTCTTTAAAATTTAAAAACGCATAAGGACTGCCGCTTTCATACCATTGCTTTTGCATACCCTCACGCTTATCGTAATGGTAGGTGAAGTCAAACTTCATGTATCCATTTTCCCAATAACCGTAGTGCCGTCCATAGCCAATATTTTCTTTATAACTTCTTACATCGCGAATACTTCCGTTGATATAAAAAGTTTTTGTTAATCCATGTTGCGTGCCCAGGTAATAAGATCCAATACTTTTTACGGCATTGTTTTCATAAACTTTTTTAATGTAGCCAGAGAACGGTTTTGCTGCATAGTAGTAAACACCATTCTCTAAACGCAAAGTTGAATCAAGAGAAGATATAGTATCATTTGGAATTTGTGAAGTATCAACTTCTGTGAAAGACACCGTCTCCGCAACTTGTTCTTTCCTTTCTTTACAACTTAAGTTAAGAAGCAAGAACAGGAAACAACTAAGTTGAATACTTCTAATTCGCAAATGTTCCCTTTGTGCCATGATAGCTGCCTGATTTTAATACATAGAAACGTGAATTCATGTAGGCTGTATTTGCCGTGTGATAGTGATAGATTGCTGTCGAAAACTCTGCTGTTGTCCCCACATGTCCGCCATTCGAATCTAAATTCGAAGGATAACTTCCGTTCGAATCTTTTCTTCCATAGATAGGAAACCCATCTCTTAAAAACCCGATCAGGTTGGCGTCATCAACAGATGTGAAATCACCATCAAAGTGATAGTGGTACAAACCACCGGGGCCGCTGTGCGCCCCACCTCTGTCGAAAGAGGTAAGCGTACCTGCATCCACTGGAACATTGCCACCTTCTCTATCATTATAAATCGCCACGCCATTCAATGCCATACCGATTGCGCCAAGTGATGTGGCTTCTTTCGAAGCGGCTTCGGTTGGATTTATCGGTATAGTCATCACAAAATTTTGTTCTTGCAAAGTGCCTGGATTCACAGTTTGTCCCGTAAGTGTAGGAGCTTCGTACAAGGAATTGCCGCTACCCCAATAGGGGCTTACGTGATCGGGTATGCCTAAGGACTTCAATATAATGCTACTGCTACCCACACTAATGGTAACTGCACTTTTATACTTAGCAATTACCACAGCGGAAATCGATACTGTACCTTCGCTAACCGGTGTGACATCTTCATCCTCACTACCACAAGACGCTATGAAGCCGAATGTCATTGCAATTAAGGTAATACTTAGTGCGTAGTTTTTCATAAGATATTTCATATCATTTTAATTTTTTTTGACAACTTATTGAGTAAATGTTCCTATAGTTCCATAGTATGAACCGGTCTTTAAAATATAGTCGGTATCTAGATAATTCACATTACTTGCGTGATAGTGGGATATACCGTACATAATTATTCGAAAACCCGTTGCTTACATACTAGCATTATCTGAAACTAAAACCTTCTTTCCTGCATTATTCTTTAACATAAGAAATGCAAACAGCATGGCTGCACTAATAGTGATGGATAGAATTGTCCAACTACCCTTCCACGATTTGACTGCCGACAGAACTTGAGTGTCTTTTAGGTATACATGGAGTTGGTAATTGTTTGCCTCGTTTAAAATAAATTGACTTTTATCTAACCCCTCTTGAACGATAGCGAAAATAATCTGACTATGATAGATGTTTTCAAAACCCTGGTTCTTAATAAACACCTTTTCCATTACCTCAGGCATTCCCGATACCTCGAACGCAACCGCAGTTGCATGTCCTAGCTGCACCAATCCATTTCCCAGCATCACATCTTCTCCATTTACCTGAATGGTTATTTGAGCTCTTAAATATTTTAAAAGTAGCTGATTGAACTCTTCAGGCGATGCATAGGAATTCTCCCCATACTCATTTCTTACTTCATATTGGAAAGCGGTCATGGAGGCGTTCAACTGTAACATCCACTTACCGGGTTGTTGCTCAATAAGTGTTAAGGTGGAAATATCCGGCTGATGAGCGCTCGCTGATACAGCCGATAAGAAGATGATAACTATTAATAGTGACTTTACTATATTTTTCATAAGAGCTGTTAGTTTACGTATGCCCCGGCAAGACAGTTGATAAAATTATTTGAACCTGGTGCATCTACGTGATAATGATATCCTCTGGTATCATCGTAATGTCCGCGGCAGCTATCCAGATCAGTTGGCTCTGTACCATCTTCATTGAGTTGCGCATACATTCCATATCCATCCATCGCATAGCCAATCATAGCAGCGTGTCCATCAGCTTGTGTCACTTTTGTGGATACGCCCGTTGCTGCATGGTAATGATAGCCTTGATGAACATTGATATGACCACCCGCATCATCGAAGGGTGCCAAGGTATAAGCACGTAAAATATTATCAGTCGGAGCAGAGGCTGAATACTCCACACCATTGAATGCGATTCCTCTCACTGCGGGACCGAGAGATCCAGGCCCCATTCCTGCAAAGTTGGCAAAGGTCTTTTGTTTTACGGGTTTGGTTGGGATCAACCAGGTGCGTTGAAGGCCAGTGATATAGTCAGGAATACACTGCACGCAATAATTTTTATACGCTGTTCCTACATTTGGGTTGGCTGCGTTGATGCAATCTTGTTCGGTTGCTGTCTTATAGATTTTACCATTGGCATCATACATCTTCCAGGTATTATCATTGTAAAAGGTGGCCATGTTCGCGATAAAGGCACCGTCTACATCGTACACGTTTCCGTTTTCGAGCCAGATACCTCCAGCCTCTGCACCATCGGAAATGTTATCAGGGCACCACGGGCCCATCTGATGGTCGGTAGGTGTACTGGCTACAATTTGATAGCACGTAGTTTTTGTTCCATCAGAAAGTATACAATCTACCGTGGTCACCGTGGTTCCGTTAAGGAACAGTTCAGGGTTAACATTCACGACCGTACCAACTTCAGTATCGGGTGTTACATCGTCCTTACAACTATTGGCTGAAATCAGAATGGCTACTATAATCAATAACGGTGTAATAAATTTAGATTTCTGCATGTCTATATTTTGTTTGGCTTTTTAGACGTGCATCATTGACCAATCCCTCGCAGTTAATATTATTTATTTTAACCGCCAATAGAAATTATGATTTCAATCTACCAGCAGAATCCTGAGCACAGGTACTGGATATACCAAATAGGTGAGTGTAGCCTAATTTCTCATCGATAAAATACAGCCATTTGTATAGGCAATCCCCTCAAACGTCTACTCTCTTTTATGAAGTGAGCCTATGATCTCATATTTGAGGTGTTACAAACTTGCACAAAAGAAATATGAATTGGGAGATCTGAGTATTTTATAAATGGAAACGAAATTAAACACAATAGATTTTAAGATGAAAACTAAAAGAAAGATAATCATTGGCAGTGTCGCGCTGATCATACTTGCTCTTATCGCATTCCGTTTCATACAAGGTGATGATGCCGTGGTTATCGAAGTAAAGACAGTGATCACTAAAAAAGCGGATGTTACCACCCTGGTTACCGCTACCGGAACCATGGAACCCATTACTCAAGTTGAGGTAGGTACACAAGTTTCTGGAATAGTCGAAAAAATATATGTAGACTATAACAGTGTAGTTAAACAAGGACAAAAAATAGCGGAGTTGAACAAAACCAATCTTAACGCATCCCTTACACAATCTCATGCAACGTATGATAATGCAGTGACCCAAAAAAACTATATGCAAACTATTTACGAGCGGCAATTGAAATTGTACGAGAATCAAGTCATTAGTAAATCCGATTATAATGATGCGTTATACAATTTTGAAATGGCAAAAGGTACAGTTACACAGCGTTTTTCCGATCTCCAGTCAGCTAAAACAAATTTGAGTTATGCGGATATCTATGCACCCATAGATGGAGTAGTGCTTTCTCGATCCATTGACGAAGGACAAACGGTGGCAGCCAGTTTTAGTACCCCTACGCTCTTCACCATCGCTCAGGATTTAAAAGAAATGCAAGTAGAAGCGGATGTTGATGAAGCTGATATCGGACAGGTGAGAGAAGGACAACGCGTAACGTTTACGGTAGACGCTTATATGGGCGAAACTTTTGAAGGCAAGGTGACACAAGTACGATTAGATCCAACCGTTACTTCAAATGTAGTAACCTATACGGTGGTCATTAAGGCACAGAACCCGGATTTGAAATTGAAGCCCGGTTTAACAGCAACCATTTCTATTTATACTTTAGAATTGAAGGATGTATTAACTACAGAAGCTAAGGCAATTAATTTCAAACCAACCGAATCTGTATTGACGGCCTACAAACAACAACAATTGAAATCAACACCTCCAGAAGGACCACAAGCAGCGAATGAAGATACTGCAAGTACAATCGTTTGGGTGTATGAAGCGAGTGGAACCATAACGCCTAAGAACGTAACATTAGGTGCAAGTGATGGAGTTAATGTGCAAATATTAAGTGGTGTTACTATGGGTGAGAAACTGGTGTACAGTTTAAAATCTCAAACCAATGAACAAGCAAGACCTTCAGAAGGGGAGAGTGAAAGTCCGTTTATGCCGAAACCACCAGGAGCGAGCAAAAAAAAGTAAACAGCCATGACTAAAGAAATTATAAAAATAGAAGCGTTGAAGCGTGAGTTTACAATGGGAACGGAAACCGTTCACGCATTAAGAGGTGTTTCCTTTACCATACACGAAGGAGAGTTTGTAACCATAATGGGAACTAGCGGATCAGGTAAAAGTACATTGTTAAATATTTTGGGATGTTTAGATCAGCCTACTTCCGGAACGTATGAGATTGATGGTGTGAGCGTAAAGGACCTTAGTAGAAATGAACTGGCAACGATAAGAAACGAAAAGATCGGATTTATTTTTCAGTCTTATAATCTGTTGCCCAGAACATCGGCAATTGAAAACGTAGAGTTACCCTTACTATACAATAGCAAAGTTTCTACTGAAGAACGAAGGGAACGTTCCATTAAAGCGTTGGAGATGGTTGGCTTGGTTGGCAGATTGCATCATACACCTGCACAGCTTTCTGGTGGACAACAACAACGCGTTGCTATTGCCAGATCGTTAGTGAATAACCCGGTTATGATTCTTGCAGATGAAGCGACTGGAAATCTTGATACCCGTACCTCGTACGAAATTATGTCACTGTTTCAGGAATTAAACGCGCAGGGTATTACCATCACCTTTGTGACCCACGAGCCAGATATTGCAACGTTAAGTGCCCGAACCATTGTGTTAAGGGATGGACATATTTTGAAAGATTACAAAAACGAAAGTGTACAATCTGCTGCAACGCAATTGGCTAATTTACCTTTGGAAGAAGAAGTATTATGAGATTATTAAACTTGTTAAAAATAGCTTTCAAAGCCATTGTTCTTAATAAGATGAGAACGTTACTCACCATGCTTGGAATTATTATTGGTGTGGCATCTGTAATCGCCATGCTTGCTATTGGTGAAGGCTCAAAGGAGAGTATTCGTACCACCATTTCTGCTATGGGTTCCAATATGATTACCATTCGTCCAGGAGCAGATGATAGAGGGCCAGCAAGAGGAAGTGGTGGTAATGTACAAACATTGACACTTAAAGATTATGAAGTCATAAAAGAACAAGCTGATTTATTGAGTTACAGTACTCCAGTTGTTAACGGTGGTGGACAAGTGATCAACGGATCCAACAACTGGCCATCGACTATCTATGGTGTGAATCCAGACTACTTAAATATCAAAGTAGTGGATTTGCAAAGTGGAAGTATGTTTACCGATACAGAAGTACGGACGGCAGCAAAAGTTGTATTACTTGGACAAACCGTTGTCGACAATGTGTTCCCTAATGGTCAAGATCCAGTGGGACAAATGATTCGGTTTAATAACATTCCATTTAAAGTCATTGGAGTACTAGAAGAGAAAGGTGAAAACACTTTTGGACAAGATCAAGACGATGTGGTAATTGCACCTTATACTACCGTACAAAAACGAATTTTGGCAATTGACTATTTAAATCAAGTGATGGCATCGGCAGTTAGTGAAGGCGATGCTGCGGAGGCTGTTACCCAAGTAACCAAAATCATGAGGGCACAACACAAATTGGCCGATAATGCAGAAGATGATTTTAGTGTTCGTTCTATGGAAGAACTGATCTCTACCTTTAGCTCTACCAGCGAAATGCTCACCATTCTGTTGGTGGCAGTGGCTAGTATTTCATTATTAATTGGGGGCATTGGCATTATGAACATTATGTATGTTTCAGTAAAGGAACGAACAAAAGAAATTGGGTTACGAATGGCAGTAGGCGGGAAGGGAGCTGATATTTTAATGCAGTTTTTAATCGAAGCTATTTTGATAAGTATTACAGGTGGAGTATTAGGTGTAATTTTAGGCCTGACATCAACTGTTTTTATTGAAAAATTCTTAAGTTGGCCTACCAGTGTTGCCTTATATTCAATTATAATATCTTTTGCTGTTTGTGCAGTAACGGGTATTTTTTTTGGATGGTATCCAGCAAAAAAAGCATCTGCGTTAGATCCAATAACTGCTTTACGCTACGAATAATTTTATGAAAAAAGGAATAATAAAATAACGGATTTTTAAACTCACAATTAATTTTTAATACACATTCATGAAACCATTGATAATTACTCTATTTTCTCTATTCATTTTTGGATTTATTTCAAATGATAAACTCACGCCTACCTCTACGCAAATTGATATTGATGGGACTGACATTGATTGGCCACAGCTGAAATACTTTGATAAAAAAGTAGGAATTCTATATGGTGTAACCTACGACACGAATTATCTCTACGTATTAGTAAAAGCCCATGAAGTGGAAGCCAAAAGACGAATACTTTCTTCTGGCTTAACTGTCTGGCTTAACCCCGATGGAAAAAAGAAGAAGAAGATTGGCGTAAAGTATCCTATAATGGAAATGGGTCCGGGTAAGGGAAAAGGGATGGAACGAAATAAGAGTCCTGAAATAATGTTAGACGAAAGTCAATTGGGTAATATGATGGTTCAAGGAATTTTTTCAGATGATATGGAGATCCTTCAAAAGCACTATCTAAAAACCGATCTTGATGTGATGATTGGATTTGACTCTACTCAAAATCTTCTGTATGAAATGAAGATTCCACTCGATCTACTAAAGCAAAAAGCCAAAGACAATTTTGAGAAAATAGCGGTAGGTTTTGAAGTCACTGAGCATACACGACCTACTGGTGGTGCACCTCAGGGTGGAAGTGGAAGAGGTCAAAATGGAGGAACACGACCAAGTGGTGGTAGAGCTGGTGGTGGAGGTGGTGGTGGGGGCAGAGGTGAAGGGCCTCCATCAGCATCTGGAAGTCAGAACACTGCGCAGAAACTTACATCTTGGTACCTGGCGGAATTCTGATACCATGTATAGCAATGGGTCATTGACTGTGTTAACTGTTTTTATTGTGACATTGATCAGTGGCCCACTGGTGTTAACTAATATTATATTTTAGTATCTTTTTTGGATGATTGCCTATCAGAAAAATATCGACTTATACCTATAGCTTAGACTTCAAATAATTTTATGCAAAGCAATAACAAAATAACCGTCTTTTCGCATTTCCTTGTTTGGGTTGTCTTATTCAGTATGCCGTATGTATTGTCCTATGGTCAGCAACAGGATATCAACAGAGTAATTGCACATTTCTGGATTCCATTGGTGTTTTATGCTGTTATATTTTATTTCAATTATTTTATTTTAATAGACCGGTACTTTTTCACCAAAAAAACCCTACAGTTCGTCATCATCAATGTAGTCATGATTTCTTTCTTCTTACTCGTAAGAGAACAATTAGAAAGTACTCTTTTCAAGAACATCAGCAGAAATGCACCAAACGGAAACGATGCATCAGGCCCGCCCTTTAAGATGTTCATTTATGTGCAGATGTTAACGTATCTCGCGCCTTTACTTTTTTCCATAGCCATTAAAACCACAAAACAATTGATGAAAACAGAAACAGAACGTAAAGAAGCTGCTCATGTTAAGCTACAATCTGAGTTACAGCATTTACATTATCAATTGCAACCACATTTCTTTTTTAATTCTCTCAATAACATTTATTCGTTGGTCGATATTTCACCGGATCAGGCTAAAACTTCCATTCATAGTTTAAGTAAGCTCATGCGCTATATGCTTTATGAAACAAATATGGAATTAGTGGCGCTATCAAAAGAAGTTAGTTTTATGGAAAAGTATATCGATTTAATGAAGCTGCGGGTATCCGACAAAACAAAGGTGATTTCTAGTTTTCCGCCAGCAGAAACGGGAATTCAAATCGCACCCTTATTATTTATTTCATTAATTGAAAATGCCTTTAAACATGGTGTCTCTGCCAGTAAAGAGAGCCTTATTAACATTACGTTGACCTGTGATAGAAATGTGGTGTTGTTTACTATTGAAAATAATAATTTCCCAAAAGAGACGGATGATAAAAGTGGTTCTGGAATTGGACTTCAAAATTTAGAAAAGCGACTGCAATTGTTGTATCCCAATAAATTTAATTTTAAAACCATGTTAAGCGATGGACGTTTTTCAGTTCATTTGGAAATAGAAACAACGTAAATTAATGGCGAATCTAAAAATTACATGCGTTATTGTTGATGATGAACCCATGGCACTTACGCTGGTAGAAGGTTATGTCAAGAAAACTCCATTCTTAGTGCTTAAAAAGAAATGCAGCAGTGCCATTGAGGCGATGGAGTTTTTAAAAGAAGAGCCAGTAGATTTGTTGTTTTTAGATATTCAAATGCCGGATTTAACAGGTATTGAGTTTTCTAAAATGCTTCCCAAGGATACACGGGTTATTTTTACCACCGCGTTTGATCAATATGCGTTAGAAGGTTTTAAAGTAGAAGCCTTGGATTATTTATTAAAGCCTTTTGATTATGCTGAATTTCTTGTAGCTGCCAATAAAGCGAACACGTGGTTTACTTTAGTTAAAGGGAAACAACAACCAATGCTTTCTGAAGAAAAAGAATTTCTTTTTGTGAAATCGGAATACAAACAACTTCGTATCCGATTAGCCGATGTACTCTATTTTGAAGGCCTGAAAGATTATATCAAAATATGGTTAAAGGATAACCCAAAGCCAGTGCTCACACTCATGAGTTTAAAGTCTTTAGAAGAAGAACTGCCAGCAGCAAAATTTATGCGGGTCCATCGCTCGTTCATTGTGTCTTTAGAGAACGTTGAAGTAATCGAGCGTAGTCAAATTATTATTAATAAAAAACGCATTACTGTATCAGAGCAATACAAACAAAAATTTCTGACTTTTATAGATAGAAATTCCTTCACTAAATAGTTGAGGTTCAGCGATAGGAAAGTGTCTTCAAAAAAAAGGGTCTCTTTGGATGCCACAGTATTACGGATCAACTGGTTCCGCGCACTACGATTTAAAAAGATTAAAACAAAGTAATTTAACCTATGTGCCTTTAATGGAGGCAAGTGCCTTTTTGATAACAGCAGCAGACTGTTGCAACTGATCATGCTCTTTTTCATTGATTTGAATTGTCATTACTTTTTCAATTCCTTGTTTCGAAAGAAGAGTAGGTAAGGAAAGCGATACATCCTGTATTCCGTAGGGGCCATTAATCAGACTGGATATGGTTATGATTCTTCTTTCTCCTCGTAATATCCATTTTAGCAACGAGGCAGTTACTAGTCCGATAGCATGATTGGTAGCGCCTTTGCGTTTAATAATTTCTTGGGCCGCCATTTTTACCTTATAGGCAATTTCGTTTTCAAATTCAGGGTGCCATGCTGGCCAATGTTGCAGTTGAACACCGCCTATGTAGGCACTCGACCACAACACTACCTCGGAATCTCCATGTTCTCCAATCACATTGGCATGAATACTTCTTGCATCAATTTTCAATTGGGCACCAAGCATTTGACGAAGCCTTGCTGTATCCAGCAGGGTACCCGTTCCTATTACCTGCCTGGGATCAAGACCAGTTGCTTTTTGGTACAATTGCGTGAGCACATCTACCGGGTTGGCAACGATGATCAGAAAGCCAGAAAAACCCTTTAGCTTAGCGGCTATTTCAAAAACTATTTGTGCATTCTCGTTCAGTAAATCAAGCCTGGTTTCACCCGGTTTGCCACCGCGCCCAGCCGTAATCACAATCGCACGGCAATGTGTCATCTCTTCAATTGTAGAGGATCGCACCACAGCCGATGGATAGTACGTGGATCCGTGATTCAAATCCATCGCTTCTCCTTCAGCGATTTCCGGTTGAATATCATTGAGTAGCAGTTCTTCCGCAAGTCCCTCATGTAACACGGAAATTGCAACGCTGGCTCCAACCCAGCCCATACCTATAATCCCAATTGAGTTCTTATTCATATTCCATTCCTTAATAAATATTAATTTAATAAATCTACTGGACCGTTAAAGGACCATGCTTAATCAGTAGAGGGAAGATAAGAGATACCTCTTCTTTTTAATTAGGTCGTCCCGGATTTATGGGTGGTCTTTCGGACGAATTCGTTAAAACAGGAATGATTCGAGATATCACTTTGTCAAACTTGGTCAGTTGCTCCTCGGTGCAAATTTTTTTGAGTTGTTCAAAATGAGTGTACGTGGCCGTAATTTTTTTGCGGTTTAACACAAGGATTTCATCGAGCAACTTCTCCTTTTCAGTACTTGTATTTTCCAAAGCGAGTTGATTAAAAAAAGATCTTATAAGTATCCTTTCTCGTTTTTCAATCTCATTCACTTTTTCTCTATGGATCATAGCCATTTCATCATACCGCGTTCTTTGTTCTTCTGTGAAACCAAGTTCTCTGCTGATTTCGTCTTTAATTCCCTGCGAATGCGGTGAACGTTTTGGTTCTAAAACAAGGAATACCACCAGCGCCACATTAACAACCAGCAGAATAAAAAATCCGATTTTATAAATATTGTTATTCATTTTCGTACAGGTTAAAGTCAGCAATTAGTTGTGTGTAATTACCTGGTGTTTCAGAAGTGTTTGACGACATAAAATTGGAGACAGCCCAAATGTTGGAAATAATCACCAACGCAATAACAGCCGCAATTTTCATCCAGCCATAGCTGGATTGCTGTTTGATTGATGGCTGTTGTTTTCGCTGATCCGCCAGCCGTTGCTGAATTTTAGCAAAACTATCGCGCGGAGCCTTTGCTCTTTGAATGCCTTCCAGGCTATTCATGATCTCCTTTCCACGGTTTTCTGGTTTCATGTTCATTTGACGTTTTATTTTTGGTTTTCCCTCGTTCCGGGAAATGTTTTTCTAGCCTCTGTTTCAAATTTGCTTTGGCGCGCTGCACCAGAGACTCTACCGCTTTGCGACTTTGATTCATGATTTCGGCTACTTCATTCTGTGGCAAACCTTCAATTTGTGTAAGAATGAAAGCTGTCTTCTGGTTTTCGGCAAGTGTATCTATGATCCGAAAAAGTAGTTTAGCGTCTTCCTTGTTTTCAAGGTTTACACCAGGATGAACAAAATCCACAGATTCATATTTTATTTCCGAAGAGTCCTTAACATACAGCGAAGTAAAGATACCTGATCGCCTTTGACTGTTCTTTTTTCTAATAAAATCCAAGGATTTATTTACAGCAATGCGATAGATCCATGTGCCCACCGAGGAGTTGAATTGAAAGTTTGATGCTGAATTGAAAATAGTTACAAATACATCTTGCAAAAGCTCTTCAGCATCTTCAGCATTCTTGGTGTAGCTGATGAGTGTATTATATACCCGATCAGCGTACTGCGTATGAAGCTGCTCCAGCGCCACTTCGCTCCCTTGTGCTATTGCCTGCAAACAACTTTTTTCGTCAATCATTCAAGTGTTATTCTACTCAAAACTGTAAGTATGAATCTTATTTTCCAAATGCTAAGCACGTTGGCCTGGCAAAATTGCAGGTGGTTTTGATCCTTTAATGCTGATTATGCTTGTGCCATACATATTGGGTACATTGTCTTATATCTACCATCACAAAATACTTCGCCAATAATTCTCTTCAATTAATATTGGAACCGTGTAACAAAAGTTCCAATCATGCGTGTTGACATTAAGTGCACGAGCAACTTGCTTTTATCCGATCAGATTTTAAAAAACTGAGTTAGACCATGAATATAGATCAGCAGCAAAAAGAATTGGTTAGTACTGCCCGAATGGCTGGAGTTTGGTATTTAATGTTGGCTATTACCGGCATGGTAGGATTTCTCATGTTGCACGCACGTATCTACGTGACTGATGATCCATCAAAAACTTTTTCAAATTTAGTTGAGCATGAAATGCTCGCTCGGACACGGCTGCTATTTGAATTTCTGGTAGTAATGTCTCAGGCGCTTGCGGCAGTATGGTTTTATAAACTATTCAAAGACATTCGGCATGTTGCTGCATGGGCGTTGGCTGCCTGGGGTATGATGAATGCGGCAGCCATTATGATCAGCGCGATGGCCATGGGAGGGGCAATCGAAGTGGCTAATGGTACTCAAGCTCTGAACGAAAAGATTATAATGATTCAAATATTTAATCAGTTCATCAAAAACGCGTGGGGAGTGGGGAGTCTTTTCTTCGGGCTCTGGCTCATACCCATGGGGTACATTGTGGTGAGTTCACAACGTATGCCTGTGTGGCTTGGTCGCGTACTAATTCTTGGAGGTGCTGGTTATCTTGTTAGCACGTTCCTCAACTACATGGGTGTGCACGGGACGTGGGTCGAAAGGTTAGTGATACCCGCCACGGTTGGAGAGTTTTGGATGATTGGCTATCTGTTGGTTTTTGGAATTAGATGTGACTCAAAATAAATAAAGCCCAAATAAGTACTTTACTTAATCTCATGATTCTTTTTTGGTGCACCAAACAGTAATGCTCAATCAACTTATTTCTATGTATAGATGGATGATCTTGTTGTTAAGGATAAAATTTCACTATTTTAATTGCAATTTGCGAACTCATTAGCTATCCACTTGAACTTCAGACGCAGTTTTTTCTATTATCAGTTGGTGAGTATTCTCCTAACTATGTTTTTGATCAATTGTTTCTTCCCAACATATGCCCAACAACTTAATGCGGATAGCCTGAAGACGGTGTTGTTGGAATCAAAAGATACAACCCGTATACGCATATTAAATCAGCTTGCAGATGTACTTAAATCCAAAGCTCCAGTTCAATCCATTGAATTTGGACACGAGGCATATGAATTAGCGAAAAAAATAGATCACCCTAAAGGAATGGTATTGGCGCTATACCGAATTGGTATCTCGCAGGGGTTTAATAATGATTACGGTAAGGCAATTGAATACCTAATGCAATCCGGTAAGTTGGCAGAAGAAATTGGTGATAAGAAAACAGCCGCTAATTGCTATACGAATATTGGCGGTGCCTATTATGTCTCCAATAATTATGAGCAACAATTAAACTTTTATTTAAAGTCGTTAAAGCTCTATCAAACATTAGATGACAAAAAGGGAATCGGCTCTATCTTAAGTGGAATTGGGGGTGTTTATGCATCTACTTCGCAATATGATTTGGCCATGGAAAATTACACGGAGGCTATCCGGTATTTCAAAGAATTAAGCGATAGCAACCAAATGGCTAAGGTATACGTGAATATCGGTAACCTATTTAACAGTAAGAAGGAGTTTGGCAAGGCCTTGCAATTTTTTGCTAAAGCATTTGATTTATTCAAAGAGCTTGATAATAACAGAGGCATGGCCGCTTCCTTAGCAGGAAAAGGAGAAGCCTATTTTCAGCAAGGAAACTATTCACTAGCTGAAATTAATTTAAAAGAAGGACTTCAAATAAATCGAAAATCCAATCATCAATATTCAGTAGCGGAAAATTTAATTTTATTGGGCAAAGTAGTATTGGCTGAAAATAGATTCGATAATGCTATTGAGTATTTTAATGAGGCGATACTTATCTCTCAAGAATTAAATAGTAAATCTAATCTAAGCGCAATCTACCTTCAACTGGCTAATCTACACCAAATGAAAAGTGATTATGAAAGCGCTTTTACTTTTTACAAACTACATAAAAGCTATAACGATAGCATTCTGAATATAGAAAAGACAAAGCAACTTCAGTCGCTTCAACTAAAATTTGAATCTGAAAAGAAGGAAAAGGAAATACAGATTTTAAAAAGCGAGAAGACGCTTAGTAACATTTACATAAAGGTAGCAATCTTGGCCTCTTTGGTTATTCTTGTCATTGCGGTTTTATCTTTCATTTGGTACCGGACTATTAGCAGAGCTAGGCGCCAACTTGAAATTGAACGCATGCGTAACCACATAGCACAAGACCTTCACGATGATATTGGCTCTACGTTGTCGAGTATTAATATGATCAGCAGAATGAATTCACAAGATGTATTGAATGGAGGAGTTGCAAGCACGAGCTTCGCACAAATAGAAGATCACTCCGGAAAAATGCTGAGTCAGATGGTTGATATCATCTGGTCTATTAATCCTGGTAATGATACCCTGGATGAAATTGTGTTGCACATGAAGGAGTTTGCTGCAGATATTCTGGAACCTAAAAATATTGATTATTGCTTTCACGAAAGTGGAAATTTAAAAAATCAAAAGATTGATGCTACCATACGCAAAAATCTGTATCTGATATTCAAGGAAGCATTGAACAATGCGATGAAATATAGTCAGTGTACGGCAATCGATATTACGCTTAAATTAACAACTTCGCTGCTTACGTTGAATATCGTGGATAATGGTACTGGGTTTTCGATAAGTGAAGTGAAGCTGGGCCATGGCTTGAATAATATGGAAGCCCGGGCTAAGCTGATGAAAGGAATATTAAAAATAGAATCTGCTCAGGGTAAAGGAACACATCTTTCCATTGCTGTTCAAATAGCATGATCATGCTATTTTCTGAAACCCTTAAAATACCTTCTTTTACTTTTTTATAATATGAATGTACCTATCCTCATTTTTGAAGACAACGATCAGTTGCGCAGTAGCACAATAGCGTTATTAAAATCAATTGAAGGATTTGATGTGGTAGGTGCGTTTCCGAATGTTTTAGAAGCTAATGCAATCGTAAAGAAATTAAATCCAGAGGTCATCTTAATGGATATATCGATGCCCGGTAAAACCGGTACCGATGCTGTAAAAGAAATACGAAGGGTTAATACGAGTGTTCACATTATTATGCTTACCATCTTCGATAATGACCAACATGTATTTGAAGCTATCTGTGCCGGAGCCTCCGGGTATTTGTTAAAGCAGCACCTTGGCGAAAGACTAGTGTCCTCCATACTTGAAGTTTTGAATGGCGGAGCACCTATGTCGCCAAGTATCGCAAAACTGGTTATGCAATCGATGCAAGGAAGTTCCAAATCCAAACCCAAAACCGATACCTATCAACTCACCATACGCGAAAAGGAAATCCTGGCTTCCCTGGCGGATGGCAACAGCTACAAAATCATCGCATTCAAATTAGATATCCAAATTGATACGGTGCGCAGCCACATCCGTCATATCTATGAAAAGCTACAGGTTCATTCACAAACCGAAGCTGTGGCAAAAGCTATTCAAGAAAAATTAGTTTAATAACGGAAGTCTAACCTTTCACTAGGGTTACTTCACAGTCACTCACTCATAGTTGTAGCATGATCATGCTATAGACAACGTGCAGCACTGAAGATACCTTTGCACTGCATTCGCGTTCAAGATTCAATTACAAGGATAGTTGTTTACGCGAGATGGAATTTAATCTTCTATCGTGTGCATGAATTTAACTTTAAGAAAAATGAAAAAAATGTTGTTCGCTATTTTGGTAACCTTCTTAGGAGCTTGCGGTAGCGATGATGAGGTAACTAAAGATATTATCTCCGTAAGTGTTATCAATGATATTATCGTGCTGTATAATGTTGATTTTGCTTCAATACCATTTCCAGATAAAGTTGAGGTAACCTATTCAGATGCTTCCACAGAAGCGTTAAGCATTACCTTCTCCGCAGGCAGTTATGATAAAACAGCCGAGGGACATTATGAACTCACGGGCACATTATCGCTTGGTAACGGAACGACTAACAAGCAGAATTTGAAGGCAACTGTGAATATAATAGTTACTTCCCTATTAAAGAGCACTTCGGAAGATGGGAATCTTGCTTTTGAATATTTCTATGACACGCACAATCGCCTTGATTATATGAATATTGTGGCGAGCAACACGATCTATGTTTATTCATACTCAAGCGACAACAAGGTTACTCAGCGTATTCGGAAACTAGCGGGCAAAGAGTATCCTGAAAAGTATTTCTACAACACTGATGGAACGCTGGATCGTATTGAATTCTATTCGGCTGAAAATGTATTAAGTTCAACGCGCACCTATACGAATGCAAATGGAAAGGTAGCAAAGTATGTTAATTCTGATCAGTCAATTGCTGGTTTAAAATTCAGGGCTTACGAGTATAACGGTACAGGCAACGTTAGTAAAGTATCATTCGATATTGGCAATTCCTGGAATTATGAATATGTGAATTCAAAACATTTTGCTACGCCATTACGAATGGATTTAGCAGATCCGCAGAATCTAACAACACTCCCAGTTTCTACCTTTACATACGTTCAACTCAGTAATTATACTTCAGAATACACGTACAATACTTTAAACTATCCCACCGAGGAAGTGCGAACCTATCCCGGAAATGGTGATGCGCAGTCTACTTTCAGTTACACTTACTATTAATTTTAAAACTAACCTTAAAAATAAAATTATGTCAAATATTAAAACTGTTATTGAAGAATGGTCTGTAAAGGATCTTGAAGATGGATCATCTTTAAACATCAGTATTGTTGGGTGCACCGAATTAGGAAACCAATCGAAGCCCGGTATCCAGGTTTGTTATATGGGTAACATAGTCAACTTTGAACCTTTGGCGGTAGAGCGTTGGAATTATCAGGCTGGTAAAGTCAGTGCATCAGAATATTTATTGATAGACCATTCATGGATGGCTCATGAAGATCAATATGTAAAAGTTTATCTAGTTACAGGTTCACCGCTGAAGGTTAAAGTTGAGGTAAAGACGCGGAGTTCAAAAACAATCAGTAAAGAATACATTCTTCCTTTCGAAATTGAAGCATAGTGTTTTATGAAATGGATCATCGCAATCACTCGCACGCTTCATTCGTTGCGCATTGTACCTCGGTTTTACTTTTTATTGCTAATACTATCTTTTTCCTCAATGGCACAGACTAACATTTCCGGTGAATACACTTTCGGCAGACAAGAAATGGTTGCTGGTTTCAGTTTTTCGCCAGATGGAAAATTTCAATTTTTCCATTCGTATGGGGCAATTGACAGAACGGCAAGCGGTTCCTTTTCAGTAGAAGGCAATGTCATAAAATTGAAAAGCGATAAGGTGGCTGGAAAAGATTTTACGGTAGTAAGCCAATCCAAAGAAGGTACAGGATACATCATTACTGTTAAAGATGAAAATTCATATTTGCTAAGTAATCTTCTGTGTATTTATTTCTTAAACGGAGTTCATCAAGGCGTATTGTCAGACAACAGCGGTGAGATTCGTTTGGATATTCCGCACTGCGATAAAATATACGTACGGAGTAATTTATTTCCTGACATCAGTACTTTGGTTAAAGATGAAGGCAACGACAATAACCGATTTACGCTAACGATCAATACATCATCCATTGTGCAGGTAAGTTTTAAAGATATTGATCTTGCCATCGCCAATGATCACACCCTCACCTGCAAAAACAATTATTTTATGTCGTTTGACAACATTCAGTTTATCAAGCACTAAGATTAGTTGTCATGAGCTTTTTCCTTCAATCAAAAGTATTTGATTGGCAAGAAAAGTAGGGAGGTTAAAGATAATAGAGCAGATCCCACTACCATATCCTATTTCATGTTTGAATTCGGAACGGATAGCGAACTGCGATTTGCAACTTATAACGAACTAATGAAGGCGGTGGATCGGGTAGGGTATAAAAGACACAGATGTCACTGGAGTATAGCCGCGAAGATGGGGATATAATATCGAAAAAAAGTGGAATTGAGAAATCAATTGCGGCTTAGTGCTGAGCCTGAATTATTTCCATTTCAACATTTATATAATCGATATAACACTATGATAATTGAAATTTGAAAGTGTTTGTTTCTGTAAAATGAAATTGATCAAGTAATATAGTAGTCCATTTTACATTGCTTTCATGTACACGTATCAATAGGTATAGATATTTGAATGTATTATATATCTATAGTATTGTATTCCCCCTCTTTGTTGTTCCGTCTTCCCGCGAGGGAACGTTCAATACTATCTGTTTCATTTCAAAGATTAGCTGTTTATACTCATCAGTGTTTGGGTCAAGTTCGTTTAGTAGTTTCAACATTTCTGATTCCCGCAATCGAGTAATCCCTGCGCGAAACAATACACCCCACATGTAGTTTTTAGCCTTTTGCTGAAGTATAAAGTTTTCTCCGCCCAAACAAGTAATTAAAAACTCATTAACTTGTTGATCGCCAAACATCTGCGAGAAAAGATAAAATACTTCATCCTGACAGTCATTGTTTTCCAGGAGATTTGTTTTCAAGATAGAAAAACTTTTATGGTACCTATAGTACCGCCATAAACAAAACGCGATTGTATTCTGGCTTTTGGGAGGTGCAGATTCCATCACTTCAAGTAGTATCTTTTCAAGACCTTCAACATGATGAGAATACAAGGTCTCAATGCAGGATACTAGTCTGGTTGAACCTGTTTCTGTTTTTAGTTTTCCAAGATTCAATACGACCAACTCCTTGCTCCACTCAATCTCTTCCTCGGCAGTGGCACAGTATTGATCCATGAAACCATCTCTAAAGATGTTCCATTTATTTCCGCCATTGGTCATGTAAAGTTCTTTCGAACTGAAATTTTTCATAAACGAATTTTGGGCGAATGTAGCCTTCAAAATGACCGGCTCTTATAGCATGATCATGCTATTTTTTAAGGTTAGAAGAATATCAAGCTTTGCAGAAATAAATGTTATAAAACAAAAAAAGCAATGAACAAAAAAATCACAAGCATTCGCGTTATCATTTCGGCTATCCTACTTATTGCAAGTGTGGTGGTGGTAAACTCGTGTAAAGACGAAGAAGTAAAACCAAGTGTAACGTCAAAAGAAATTGATGAAACTGGTGGTGTAGTAGCAGGAAGTGATGGCGTCATCAACCTGAACATTCCAGAAGGAGCCGTAGATGCCAATACAACCATTTCAATAAAAGAATCCGCTACGGTAAGCCCAATAAATGGTATTGGTAAAGTATATACACTTTCACCGGATGGAACTCAGTTTGCAAAGCCTGTAAAACTTTCATTTCAGTATACGGATAAAGATGCATTGACTACACCTCCATCAGCGATGGCCATTGCTTTTAAGAAGAGTGATAATACCTGGCAAATAATGCCAACATTAGAATTGGATGAAGTAACAAACACCATCACTACCGAAACTAATCATTTTAGTGAATGGACTTTATTGGAAGTTCCAACCATCACAAGTTTTGCGCCCACATCAGGTGTTGTTGGTACAACGGTAACAATCACCGGTATTAATTTTAGCGCAATCGCTGCTGAAAATAAAGTAATAATGAACGGACACTTGGCAACGGTAACCACATCCTCAGCTACGCAAATTACATTCACAGTACCCGTTGGCGCTGTAACAGGTCCAATAATGGTGCAAACAAAGTTTGGCAATTTTGACTACACGGTAGTATCATCAACAAACTTTACGGTTGATACGAATGAGCCAATCATCACAAGTTATACACCAACATTGGGCCCGGTGGGAACAACGGTAACCATTACTGGAAATCATTTTAGTGCAACTCCTGCTGATAATAAAGTATTGATGGATGGTCTTTCGGCAACTGTTACTTCATCTTCTACAACCCAGATTATATTTATCGTTCCTGTCGGTGCCACAACTGGTTCTTTTTCGGTGCAGACTGTTTTTAACCAATTTCAGTGGACGGTAGTACCTGGTTCTAATTTTACTGTGAATTAGTGAAATAATTACCACAGATTTAAGTAACGTTCAAAGGCCTGATAATTTCTTATCAGGCTTTTTGAGTTGGTTTGTGGCAAAGATTTCAACTATGAAATATCGATAACCTTAGGAGCCGTCAATACAATAAATGAAGAAGTTCCCAAAAAGAACTCAAAGACCCTCTATTCTCCATCATAAAGATCATTTTTAGTAGCATGATCATGCTACTTTTTAAACCTTGGCAAGAGTTAACCGTTGCGCTTACTACTATAACACAACAAACATTTAAATATGAAAACCCTCGCCTCATTAAAGCTACTTTTACTTTTAGTACTCCCGTTAATGGAGACCCTGGCACAAAGCCCTACGCAAACTATCCGTGGTGTTGTGGTAGACAAAGACGCTCAATTTGGGATCATAGGTGCAAACGTCATTATTATCGGCACAGATCCACTGATCGGTGCTTCCACTGATGTGGATGGAAATTTTAGAATCGAAAATGTGCCGATCGGCCGACAAAGCATTAAAGTCTCTTATATGGGATATGAAGATTCCTTCGTATCAAAAATTCAAGACTATTCAAACAGAAAAAATCAATTTAACATAGGAATAGGAGCCAACTACATGAAAACGTTAGATTTTCAGTATTCAACCAAAACTTTCCAAACGCTTAGAACAAACGCGACACTAGGTTATAACAATAGGTGGAAAAAAGGAATCTTCAGTAGTAGTATAAATGTGTTTCTAGGAAATTTATCTCCTACTTCAGGCCCAAGCCTGGATTTTTATGCAAGAGAAACTGATATCAATGGCGTTGAAACGGTTGATTCTCTTAAGATTAAGTTAAGCCAGTTGGGATTTAATTTGGAAATTGGTTACCTACATGATCTAAAAAACTTGGCTACAAGTAAAGTAGCGCTTTACCTGGGGGGAAGCATTGAGGAAAGTCTTACCTACGCCCCCGGATTCATGAATATCGGCACCATTAACTATGCCGCTTTAAATGCCAAAGTAAGGTTTGATTATTTCCTTAGGAATGGCAAGCCCATTATGTTTCAACTTTCTGTTCCAGTTGTATCAGTGGTTACCCGCATGCCATACCACAATAGTCCTAACATACCAGGCAAGTCAGGTTTTGCCAGTTTCTTTACAGACAATAACCACATTGAAACGCTCACCCATTTTCAAAACTTCCTATTTTCAGCAAAGTACCGATGGTTAGTAATGAAGAAGTGTGCACTTGATGTAACCTACGAAGCTTCTTGGTTGCACTATTACCGACCTGGACATCTATCTGTGGCAGGCAGTCAACTTATTCTTGGATTCAATTTTTAATTCTCAATAAATGAAAAAACATAGCTCAATTCGTTTAGGAATTTTTATAACTGTACTCCTTTCTTTTGTTTCATGTGAAGAAATAATGGTGGGTGAGATGCTGGCAAACTCGAATGAAAATAATTTTAAGGTAATGTGGGAGAAATTTGATAGCCACTACGGTCTCTTTCTGGTAAAGGAGATAGACTGGAATGCTGTCTATGCTTCACACCTTCCTCAAGCCAAGGCAGCAAAAACGGATGAGGAGTTGCTCTCAGTTCTTTCTTCTTCCCTGAGCATCTTGAATGATAAACATATAAATATTTACACAACCAATACCGAATTAGGAGATTATAATAGTGGCTACAATGGGCATATCCCTGCTCAGGAAGACTTTCTTTTTGAAACTGTTCGCGATCATTATCTTATAGAATACCATGAGGAAAATGAATATATGGGCTACGGGAAACTTACAGAAGACATAGGATATATTTATGCCTCGTCATTCAATGGTGAACTTTCAGTTTTTGAAAATGGCATGGACAAGGCCATGAATGCTTTAGCTTCAACCCAAAAAATTGTATTTGATATAAGGGGGCATCATGGCGGGAGCGACAATGTAAGTAAGTACATCGCAGGCAGATTCGCCACTTCAAAGAAGTTGTTTATGACTTCCAAAAAAAGAAATGGGAGTGCACACGATGATTTTGAAAATATAATAGAATGGTATGCAGGGCCAGAAGGCAAAATTCAGTATACAAAACCGGTTATATTGTTAACTAATTCATTTTCAATCAGTGCTGCTGAAACTTTTACTTTTGCCATGCGCGAAAATGACAACGTAATTCATATGGGCGACACAACAGCCGGGGCATTTTCTGATGTAATCGCTTTTCAATTACTTAATGGCTGGCTTATTACAGTTGGTGTTGGCGACTATCGGGGATGATGGTAAAAGTTATGAAGGTATCGGGATCGCGCCACATATTTATAGCAAAAACCTGAAAGCAGATGTGCTCGCTGGGGTTGATAAAACACTAGAATTGGCTATTAATTATTGAAACAAGTAGCCTACCATTTCTTACCAGATTCCTTTCTCAAATTCATTCTTTAAAAATTTTAAAGAGAATTAAAATGATAACCATACTCACACATTTATTCTTGACCAGCGTTCATACTACCATAGGCGTTGAACTTTCTACTAAAATCAGATAAACTATGAAATTTAAAAACCTACTGAAGGGTGCCTCTAAACACGGTATTGTTATGGGTTTAGGTTTCTGCCTTTATACCACTTTTATGTGGTTAACAAAGCTAGACACAACTTATTTGAATACAGGCCAATATTTAGATATGGCAATCATTGCATTACCTGTATTCATAATATTATGGGCGATAAGGCAAGAAAATAAAAAAGGAAAGATTAATGTTCTCGAAAGAATTCTAATTGCGATTTTTGTTGGCTTGATTTCATTTTTGATTTACGACCCCTTCTTATACATTTATCACCACTTCATAAATCCAGATTGGTTTAGTGCTGTGTTAAATCTAAAGGAAGCCGAACTAATTGCAGCAAAGACGGATACTATCGTGATGGCAGCACAATTGCAGAAGATGAAAGATTCGACAGTAGCGCAATCTGGAATTTTTAGACTAAGCGCATTAATCCCTTCAGTAATAATCCTTCCAACTTTAATTGCTTTGCTTTCATTGATTTTTTTCAGGACAGAGAAGTTAAAAACAAACGCTTAGAAATGAAGATGGCGTATCACAGTGAACCATGAATGTTCCTTGATGGTATCTACGCATGGTCTGCAACGTAATATTTTATCATAAAAATTAAATGAAAAAAGTTATTTTATTTGGTTCAACAGGAAATCTTGGGAAGGAAATTGCTAAGGAATTAGTGAAACAAGGCTACGACCTGACCATGGTAGTTAGAAATGAATTAAAAGCTAAATCGTTAGCGGATATTTCAACGAAATACATTATTGCTGATGTATGTAAGAAAGAGTTACCTGAAAAGATTATGGACAACCAGAGTATTGTTATCTCTTCATTAGGTAAAAGTGTGTCGCCTAACGACAAAAGTAAACCAACCTTTAGAGATGTTGACTACCTGGCAAATGCTAACATACTTGATCTAGCAAAAAAAGCAGGCGTAAAAAAATTTATTTACATTTCGGCATTTCATTCTGAAAATTATTTACATCTAGAATATTTCAAAGCTCATCACGACTTTGCTGAACTGCTTAAAAAATCAGGACTTGATTTTTCTATCATCAAACCACCAGCAATTTTCAGTGCTTTTATTGACATGATCGAATTGGCTAAAAAAGGGCAACTGGTTCACATTGGAAGAGGCGACAAAAAGACAAATCCAATCTATGAAGGTGATTTAGCAAAAATGGTAGTTGATAGTATCGATCAGTCAGATATTACAATTGAGGCGGGCGGTAAAACAATCTATACTCGAAAGCGCTTGAATGAAATTGTGCAATTTGAAATTGACCGGAGCTTAAAAATTAGAACTGTTCCGATTGGACTGTTAAAAATGACATTGCCTGTAATTAAAATTTTCAATAAGAATACGTACGACAAGTTTGCATTCTTTATTGAAGTAATGCAAAGAGATACTATTGCACCACAACTTGGTGAATTAACTTTTGAGAAATATGTGAAACTTAAAGTAGATGAATAATGAAAGACAGAGGAACGGGTATCGAGCACCAAAAAGACTTCCTTTAAAATGTAAAAGCATTGAATAACATTGAAAATTGAAAATCTAACCTTACTACTAATAATTTATAATTCTATGATGATACTTATTGCGGGTCCATACAGAGGTGGAACAAACGACAACCCAGAACTGATGCACAAGAATTTAGAAAAACTTGAATCTGTTGCTTTACCCATCTTTATGTTAGGGCACATTCCAATGATAGGTGAGTGGGTCGCCTTGCCATTAGTTCATCTGGCTGGTTCGAAAAAACCTGGTGATGAAAAATGGAACGAGATACAATATCCAGTTGCCCATAGGTTACTCGAAAAGTGTGATGCTGTTTTAAGAATGGAGGGAGCATCAACAGGCGCTGATAATGACGTTAGAATTGCAAAGGAAATGGGATTGAAAGTGTATTATCAAATAGAAGATATACCGCTTAACAAGAACATAGTTCAAACAATTTTATGAGTTAAAAACTGAAAGAACTCAGATCAATAACAGTCAAACATCCCAATAGTAAGATTATACAATCGAAAATTAGAGTATGATTTCCATAGTCAAAGTATCTACCATTTACGAATGTTCCTTAGAACGAGCATTTAAAACACCTATGCTTTGTGACGTTTCAAAAGTGCACACTGGTTTTAGAATTATGCCCAAAGTAACGCATACAACACATGATGAACATTGGGGTAAGCCAGGCTCTAGTAAAAAAGTTTACGCGGCAAAATCCTTTTCACAGAAAGGAGGGTTTGCCTCTGTCGACAACGTACTTGAACGAAAAGAAAACCAGTATTGGAAAATTCAGGTTGACGATTTTCAGTCATGGATGTTGGGTTTTTACAAGTTTGTGGGGGAGTGGAAAACGACACAATTAGAACCCAATAAAATCAAGGTCGAATACACCTATTCTTTGCATTCGAACATTCCATTACTTTATCCTTTGAACTGGCTATTTGCAAAAACATTTTGGGCAACATACATGAAGCGAGTTCTTGAGAATGTTAGGCAAATGGCGTATCAAGATGAACCTTATTTATATGAGTAAGAAAAAAATCGATATCAATAAAAGATGAAAATTAAAAGTAAATCATATTTTAAGAATCAGAACGCGGATACTCGATATTTTGAAATTTGGGTTAAAAAATTAGAGATCCATAACGAGCGAAAATATGAACGCTATGAGATCGCTACCTCACTTGGTAAAACCCATGTCTGGGGATTTAACACAAATGAAAGTAGTCTGGACACACTGGTCATATTTCCAGGGGCAAGAACAACTTCTTTAATCTGGGACTTTGATAAAGGACTCGATAACTTAAACCATAAACTGAAAATATTTATGGTGGAGACGAATGGGCTTCCGAATCTGAGCAATGGCGAAACACCCGACATTCGTTCATTAGATTACGGTAGCTGGGCAACAGAAGTATTAGATAAGTTAAAAATCGAAAAGGCTTTTGTAGCGGGTGCTTCTTTTGGTGGATTAATATGTATGAAACTAGGTATTGTTAGTCCTGAAAAAATAATTGCCACCTTCTTACTTAATCCCGGCAGTTTACAGCCCTTTTCAATGACGTTTAAAAATCTTTATTATAACCTTTTGCCGATTTTGAGACCAACTTCAAAGAACGTTCAGAAATTTCTAGACAAAGCTGTTTTTTCAAAACCAAACCACCAGCTATCTGAAATAGCGGAGCAAATGTTAGTCGACTATGAAGTTTTTGCAATTAGTCGGTATAAAGACAAAACACAAAAGCCATATTATATGGATAGTCAATTGAATGAAGTAAGCGTTGACACCTATCTTCTTGAAGGAGATAAAGACTTACTGTTTCCGTTTCAAAAATCCATCGACAATGCGAAAATGCATATAGAGTCATTAAAAGAAATAAAAGTATTTCACAATGTAGGACACGGAATAGAAACCTATGACAAGGCTATGAATTACGTTGGAGAGATAATAAAAAGCTACGAATGTCAGGCAGATGGTGCATAACAATGAACCATATTTATATGAATGAGAAAATGCTGACGCCTTAATATTCGGGAATGTGTTACAACAAAAGTCTATATCAATAACAACAATATGAACAAAATTTTAATTGGATTAGCGCTAATTGTTTCTACAACTGGTTACGCACAAAATTGTAACTGTATGGAAGAGTACAAGTGGGTAAAGAAAACTTTTGAAGAGAATGACGCTGGCTATTCCTATTATCTTGAAAAATATGGTAAGCAAGCTATTGAGTATAATAATATCAAATGGGAAAAGGAGTTTAAGAAAGCCGAGGATGTATGGCAATGCAATGATTTTTTAAATGCATGGATTAAATTTTATAGAAAGGGACATATAGCCGTGGCAATGGCCGACCAGACAAAAGTTCGACCTGCCACTAAACAAAAAAATAGTAAAGGTTCAAATGGAGCGGAGTTACCAGAACTTACAATTGATATCAATTCATTCCAAGCTTCAACAAAATTATTAAAGGAATTTTCATACGAGGGTATTTGGACGAATGAAACATACACTGTCGGCATAAAGAAAGTTAAAGATGAGTATATCGGATTTGTAATTACTTCTAAAAACGAACAATGGAAAGCAGGACAAATAAAATTTTCCTTTCCATCGGAAAATAGTTCAGCAAAAGAAAGTGTCTATTATATGGGGAACCATTCTCTGGCACAAAATCAATTCGAACCATGTCAATTAATTGGAAAAACTTATTTAAAGGCATTTGATATTTATTGGAAAAGAATAAGTCCCGATTTTGAAACAGAACCAGAAATTGAAGAAGAAATTTCTTTAATGAGTACCCCTGGATTTTATATAAAGAAAATTGATTCACTAACTACAGTATTTCGTATTCCTTCGTTTGACAATAGTTTCATCACTACAATTGATAGTCTTGTAGAATCCAACCACAGTTTATTGATTACTACTACGAACCTTATTATTGATATAAGAGGAAATGGTGGTGGTGCAGATAGAGCTTATGACTCCATCACACCTTATTTATATACGAATCCTATTCGTTCTATGTGGGTAGAGTTTTTATCAACGCCTTTAAATAATGCCCGATACGATTGGATTATCAAATTAGATGGGTTCTCTGAAAAGGAAAGGCAAGATTTAAGGAAGATGCAAACTAAGTTAAATGCCAATATTGGGAAATATGTAAACCTGAGCGAATCAAATCAAACTTTTGTAGTTGACACACTTCCTATGGTATATCAAAATCCCCAGCATGTAGCAATTCTAATTGATGGGGCTAATGGTAGCACAGCCGAGCAGTTTATTTTGATGGCAAAGCAGAGTAAGAAAGTAAAATTGTTTGGGCAAAGAACAGCCGGGGCATTGGATTTTTCTAACCTTAATAATGTAGCAAGCCCAAGTGGAAATTTTAAATTATTTTATACAACATCAAGAAGTTTCAGAATACCAGAAATGGCTATTGATGATTATGGCATTCAGCCAGACTATTTTATTGACAAAAGTATTCCAACATATAAATGGATGGAATTTGCTAATGAAGTAATGAAAGCAAATTAAAAGTCCAATGAAAATTAGTGTTGAGAGATTCAGGAAATTAACCTAGTAGTTAGAATATGATAACAAAAGTCAAAGTAATTAGCATTTACGAAGTAATGTATACAAATAACATTCAGCGACTATTAGTAAAACCACTCATACTTTGTAGCCTGCTTTGGTGTTGTTACTTTGGGGATGCGGTTGCAGGGAATCAGGGAAAAGTTATACCAGTGAAAAATGATTCAACATCGGCACAACAAGCAATTATTAAATTTCTGAAGTGGTATAAGGTTAATTTGAGCAAAGCCAACAGCTTTCCCATTTTGATAAAAGACAGTGCTGATAATTTTATGGTTAATAAAGCAGCCTGCACTGACTATCTGAATTTTCTTAAAACGAGTCAATGTATTTCGCAAAAATATATTGAGCACTGGAAAGTTTATTTTGATGATAAAGCCACTGAACTAAGAGATCATCCGATTCAATCAGATGTACCTGAAGGTTTCGATTTGGATTTTGTATTGATAACGCAGGAACCGGATTTAGTTTTGAATCAGATTGACAGCATAAAATTCACAACCATTTCCGCAAATAATGCTGTCGCATTAATCGGTTTGAAAGGGCCTGGAGAAAATACTATGGAGTATGAATTCGAAATGTATAAAACAAAAGCTGGTTGGCAAATCGGTTATATCTCCACGCCAAACTATGACTAATTAAGATACTCAAGTGAAAACAAGAATGGCATTAAAAATAATCGTTTTAATCTTTTTAATGGGCGGCATTAAATTGCTCTACAGCGGTTATGCTAATAAAACCATTATTGCGGAAACTCCTATTGACAAAATTTGGTGGGATGGGTTAAGTGAAGAGTGGAAGACCATCCTGCTGATCAATCAAAATCTCAGCAAACAACATACGGATATTTACGCAGTGCAAAACGGATACATCAACAGAATGAATTCTAGAGATGAAGAAGACTATTCCGAAATGAATAAATCGCTGAACGACCTAAATTCTGATAGAGCATTCGTACTGACTTACAATCAATTTTATGCCAGAGCGCTTAAGTACGAATTTGTTACAGCAAATGAGAGCATCGATCTGTCTACACTGGGCGATCTCGATATGATCTATATGGTAGGGGGACCCGGAGATCTGGCTCCACTTAAGAAATTTCCGAACCTGAAGATTGTGATCTTAAATTTTTGTGGAATTGACTTGGCTAATTCCGTTCGAAGCCCGCCATTGGATCTCGAGCCGCTACAGAATTTAAAGAAACTACAGGTGTTGCATTGTAACTCGCCAGTGCTGCACTCCATTAAACCAATTGAAGGACTGCTTGCTTTGAGAGATCTGCGCATCGAATCCAGAGAAGTTACCGATCTATCTCCATTGAAAAAGTTGCTTAATCTAGAGATGTTAACAATCCGAACAAAAGCGAAAAGTGGATCTGTTATTTCGAAGTTGATAAACCTGAAGGAACTCCACATGGACGGGTTAGAAACAGTTACAAATCTATCAAAACTTAAAAGGCTAAATGCATTGTCAATTTGCGAAACAGAGTTAGCCATCGTTGATGCCAGCTATCGAATTAAAAGCCTTGGCTTTTTGACAAGTTTAAAAAATCTCGAATATTTAGATTTGAAACACACAAGTTATAGAGGAGACCTGAGGAACCTAGATGCACTCCAAAACCTTAAAGCTATCACTTTGCCAGCAGTAAGTCCAGACAACGTCAGCAAGTTTAAAGAGCATCACAAAAATTGCGTCATCATTAATGCTTATGAGTATGAAAGATAATGGCATACCTAATTTCTTTAAAATGACAAGATGCCTCTTCAAAACCATGCTTGTTATTTTTGGTAGTATTCCGCATATCGCTTGCACTTCGAGTTACAAAGAAGATAATGGCAAGATTACATTTGCAGGTAAAGAAATTACAGATAAAAATTTCATTGTACTAAGCGATGAATTTGGTAAAGATTCTACCACAGCCTATTATAAAAACATAGCTTTTGAAAATGTGGATGTCAATAGCTTTGAAGCGTTGGATGCAAACTATGCAAAGGACAAAAACAAAGCTTATTACTGTGATGAATACCGCGAAGGACAAAACTACTATTTAACAAAAAGGCAAACCATTCTGGAGGTAGCATTGGCCATTCCATCTTCATTTGTTTCCATGGGTGAGGGGTATGCAAAAGATGGCAACCATGCTTTTTTTAACGGCAAAGTATTTCCGGTAAAAGACATAGCAACTTTCAAAGTATTGAATTCAAATTTCTGTAAAGATGATATACAGGCTTACCTAGACAGCAAGCCTATTGCTGGTAGCGATGGTAAAAGTTTTGAACTATTGGATGAGTTTTTTGCAAAGGATAAGAACCATATTTATTTCCGTGAATCTGTAGGCCCTCAAAAGCAACGGGTAACAATTTTGCCATGTGACCCTACCAGCTTTAGATTACTTGAATATCCTTATTCAAAGGATACTGCCACTGTGTTTTACGAAGGCAAATTAATTGCCGGTGCCGATGCTGCAACATTTGAATTATTTAAAGACAAAGAAACTAGCCAGGTTGAATTTAATTATGCCAAAGACAAGGCTTCCGTTTTTATTGATGACAAAAAAATAAATGGGGCAGAAGTGAATAGTTTTAAAATTTTAGATCTGGGTTATGGTGCTGATCTAAAACATGTTTTTTATAAGCACACACGTGTGAAAGATGCCAGTGTCGTCACCTTTAAAACGTATGAGCATGGATATGGCAATGAAGATGCGGAAGATGCTAATAATAAATACCTGAAAGGCGAAAAAATGCCCAGATAGTAATAGTTTGATGCTTTATGCTTGGTGTATTTTTCAAACGTAAGCTGAATGAACAAATCTAAACTGAGGGAACTGCGCGGTAGTAAGCATGCTTTCTTAAAATCAAAATTCAGCTTTGTAACAAAGGTCTTCTTAATTCGTCATACTGCTTTAAACTAAAATCCCAAATATGAAATCTCCTTTTTGCGCACTGTTTATTGTCTTGATATCTGTTAGTTCCTATTCGCAGGAACTTGTCAAAGTTGGATTAAATGATGAGACGATTTACCCTTTTGAATTAAACAACTCAAATTTATTCTTTGACTTCTTTAGCTCAAAAAGCAATTTTGAAGAAATGAAAATTGTAGGAATGGGAGAAGCAACCCATGGAACAAAAGAATTTTTTAATTTAAAAGCAGAAACATTCAAGTATTTAGTTTTGAATCATCACTATCGAGTATTTGGTATTGAAGCCTCTTTTGCGGGATGTTTATACATTAACGAATATTTAAATTCAGGTACTGGCAACATTGATTCCGTAATGTATAATTTAGAGTTTTGGACTTGGCAAACAGAAGAAGTAAAAGACCTTATTCTTTGGATAAAGGACTTCAATATAGACAAGCCCCAAAATGAAAAAATTACTTTTTGGGGATTTGATATGCAAAATTACTATTCACCAATACAATACATAAATTCATTCTTTAGCCGAAATAAAATTAGAAATTATAAGGAACTTCAGGAAATCATCAAACCAATTACCCGCCATTCAGAATTAGAAGTGTATTATAAACTTCAAAATAAAAAATTGAACTATTCAGATACACTTTTTAAATTAAATGACTCTGTGAGTACATGGTTAAATAAAAACAAACCTGAAATTGAATCTGCCTATTCTGAAAAGCATTTCAAAATATTACAGTTCTGTTTAGATAATTTTCAAGAAGCCGTCAATATGAGTCAATCGCCAGGCTATAATTACAGAGATAGTTGTATGGCCGCTGCCATTATAAAAATTCAAAAGCAAGAAGATGCAAAAATGTTCATATGGGCACATAATGGTCATATAAATTTATCAATGCTTAATGCAGTAATGAGTCCAACGGGGGCGTACTTAAGAAACCATTATAATGAAGCGTATTATTCAATTGGGTTTACATTTAGTAGTGGTAATTTTCAGGCCTTCAAAGGACCAGATACTTTTTTCGGAGTTTTGGTGAAATATGCTTTTGCTAAAAAGAGGTTGTACAAAGGGTTGATTGAATGTTCGGTTCCCACTTATAGTAAAAACACATTAACAAACTATTTTGAACTTACCGGAAAGGCTGCATTTTTTATCGATCTTACAAATACTAATAATGCTGTTTTTAAAACTTCAAAACAGACTTATGACATTGGAGCAACATTTATAAATTATAAGCGAAGTTCTGCTAAAATAATTGCGAGCGAACAATTTAATGGACTTATTTATTTGGAACATACTACTAGAGCAACTCCGTATAAAAAAGGGAAATAAGGACTCAACAGTCCGCTTTTATAGTGTATTAGATTCAATTCTTTAGAGGCTGAACTGAATCTAAATGAAACGCCATGGACAATTTCAAAGTTCTTGAAAAGAATAGTTTTATTAAAATAGGAGAGACAGAAACATTATTTAATTGGAAACTAGTTATTAAAAGTAATAAGGATTTTTAGTGTTGGACTTCAAAAATCAAATCTTATTATTCACTCCGGGCTGCTAGTTCTTGCGCTAACGGGAGCCAGCGACACTTTGATAAACTTAGGTTTGATCGTTATCGGGAGGGAAGTGGAGCATGACCACCTGATCCGGCATTTTAGATTCAAATTAAATTTTTTTCTGGTTCTGAAGGATTGGATTTTTTTGTTTTCATCATGAAGGCGCACACTCGTTGGTGAAGAACACGAACGATGGCAGGGGAGCCTAACGAAGATGTGGCAATCCCAATCCCACTTGTGGGTGCGAGGAAAGACACTGGCTTTTCTATATTTACACTAATCTAACTTTATTCCTTACTCTGCATTATGGCGCTTGTTATCGAAAATCTCTCAAAGAAATACACAAAGGAAAAATTTGGCTTGCAGGACTATTCGATAACCATTGAAAAAGGAATACTTGGTTTGCTAGGACCCAACGGAGCCGGTAAGTCAACGCTAATGAAAATCATTGCCACCATTAGTCAGCCCTCATCGGGTTCACTCATCCTTGATGGCCATGATCTTGTGAAGGAACCCAATTACATTAGAAAAGTGCTCGGCTATCTTCCGCAAGATTTTGGGGTGTATCCAAATCTTAATGCGTATGAGTTTCTGGAATACATTGCAGCTATGAAAGGGGTGGGCGGCCCCAGTCTAAAAGCCAGAATCGAGATGTTGCTTGTGGGAGTAAATCTTATAGAAGTTGCTAAGCGACCGATAGGAACGTACTCAGGCGGCATGAAGCAACGCATAGGCATTGCTCAAACATTATTGAACGATCCCAAAGTTCTGATTTTCGATGAGCCTACCGTGGGTCTAGATCCTGAAGAACGTGTGCGGTTTAGAAACCTGATTTCCGATCTTGCTCATGACTGTATTATAATTCTTTCCTCTCATATTGTTTCAGATATCGAGACTATTGCGGATGAGGTCGCCATTATGAAGGGTGGCTTACTGATAACAAAAGGATCTCAACAGGATGTGATTAAGAAAGTAGAAGGGAAGGTGTTTGAAACATTGATCGATAATTCGTTGCTCGATGAGTTTAAGCGAACAAACCATGTTGTAAACACCATTCGCCAAAAAGATAAAACGAGAGTTCGTTATATCAATGATCAACCGGTTGCTGAATCCACTTCCTATCAAGCTTCTTTAGAAGATGCTTACTTGTTTCTTACCAAAGCAACAGCATGAAACACTTGATCACTATTATTAAGGGCGACTATTTGCAGCGCACCAGAAGTTACGCGTTTCTCGTTACGTTAGCCATCACCTTATACATGGCTTACACCTTCGTACCTCCCGTAGATGCCAATTATACCACCGTGCGAATTGGCAACTATGTGGGTGATTATAATTCCGCCTGGATTGGTCACGTAACCGCCATGATGACCAGCGTATTCCTCACACTCATCGGCTTCTTCTTAATCAACAACAGTGTTAAAAAAGATCTGGAAACGGAGGTAGGCATGATCATCGCCACCACGCGTGTCAGCAATTTTAAGTACTTAATGTCAAAAGTGCTCAGCAATTTTTTGGTGCTTCTCTCTATTGTAGGCATCGTACTTTTCATGAGCATTTTAGTTTTCTTTTTGCGCTCGAAGGATTTTCCATTTGAGATCACCCAGTTTATTTTACCCTACGTGGTGGTAACACTGCCCAGTATGTTTTTCGTGTCATGCTTAGCGGTGGTGGCCGAAGTGTTTTTAGGCAGACGTTCTGTGATTCAATACATCCTGTTCTTTGCCTTTTTCAATATTGTTATTGCCAATGTGCAAATGAAGCAAGGCACCGAAATGCTTGCCTACTTCGATCCATTTGGTGTAAAGATTGTTACCCTGCAAATGGAAGACATTGTAAACGCGCAGCAGCAAGAAGTAAGTGTAGCGTCTATTGGATTTGTTTTTAGTGATAAAATTGAGACGAAGTTGTTTGTCTTTGAAGGCATCCACTGGCCTTTCCTTTTTATTGTAAGCCGACTGGCATGGATGGCATTTGGGGTGGCGTTGGTATTGGGTGCATCCCGCTATTTTCATCGCTTCGATGTGAAAGAAAGAATCCGGGAAAAGAAGACGCCCAAAATGATGGAAAATATTCCAGCTCGTGAATTGGCGAAAGAACTTACCATTTCATCACTACCACCCATTACTGTTAATTATGGAATACTTCCTTTTATTAAGACTGAAGTATTGATGCTAATAAGAAAAGGCCCGCGATGGTTTTGGATCATCAACCTTGGGTTAATGATTGCGCTAGTCTTTACACCACTTACCATAGCGCACCAATTTCTGCTGCCCGTCCTTTGGTTTTTACAAATCGGCCGTTTGTCCGACTTAGTCACCAAAGAGAAAACCTATCAGGTGCACTACTTTACCTATGCGGCCTATCAACCCTTAAGGCGTTTACTGCCCTCACAAATTATTGCTGGCATAAGTTTGATGCTTGTTCTCTCCGTTCCCTTGTTGCTGCGCTATGCATTCGCGTTGCAATGGCTACCAATGGTCGGCATTGTTCTGGGTGCCATTTTTATTGTATTGTTTTCCTCAACTCTTGGAATAGTAAGTGGCGGTAAAAAATTATTTGAAATACTATTCTTTGCAATTACATATTCCAATTTAAATCGTATTCCGGTTGCAGATTATTATGGAAGTATATGGACCACGATGTTACCCATAGCGATTTTGATTTCACTCACACTTTCTTTTGCCTGTATAAGTTGGGTAATTCGTTCGTACGAAATAAAACATGCCTAAGGTAATCACTTAATCTTAAGCTAGGTCAAGCATCGTCTCCGCCTCGGGACGGTGCACTATTTTTTTTAATCACAGAACACCGCATCGTCCGCTTTGAGAGACGATGCTTGACAAGGCCATCACCAGCGAAAGCGAGGTAAGTCATTATTAATCCAATCTTCGCACTATCTTACACAAACATTAATTAGTCAACAGATGGCATCAGATCAGAAGTTTATTGATTTCATTCTCGATCAGGTTGGTTCACCGCAAGTAACCTACAAGAAAATGTTTGGTGAATACGGATTGTATCTTAACGACAAGTTGTTTGGACTTGTGTGTGACAATAAACTATTTATTAAACCAACTCAATCCGGAAGAGCTTATATTAAGGATGTTGTTGAGGCAGCTCCCTATCCGGGAGCTAAGCCCAGTTTTTTAATTGAAGAGAAACTGGAAGATCGTGATTGGTTGAAAAAATTAATCACCTTAACAGCAAACGAATTACCAGAGCCAAAGCCTAAGAAGAAGAAACTGAAAAAAAATTAAATTCTGTCATAAAGTAAATAAGACCAGTGCAACCCCTTCGTTGGTGTTCTTCCCCTTGCTGCAACCCGCTCAAATATTCCTGCGTCTAAAGTGCAACCTTAGGTCAAGCATCGTCTCCGCCTCGGGACGATCTTTATTCTCGCATACTATTCGACTCATAGTAACTCTTCATAGTGTGTAATCAACACCTTAGGATTCTCAATATTCAATTCATAAAATGATGCGCTCGAGTGTTGATATTCAATATGGTTTGGTGCCAGATTCCACTTACCACGAATTGGATTGGCATGGATGTATTCTAATTTTTGAGTCACAAATTTTTTAGTATGGCAAAGTTTAATATCGGATGAAGGCTCAAATACACGATGTTTTTTATTTCTCGATTGTTCTGCAATCGAGACGTTGCTCTTTAGGATTTCTAACAGGTCAGTCTTATTGTTGTCTTTCAATCTTCTAACAATTTCATATGCCATAAATCTTTTACCGTTAGCCAAAACTTTATTAATAGAGTCTTTGTCTTCTTTTATATGAATTAAGATGTGCAAGTGATTTGGCATAATCACAAATCCTGTCAGACTATGCTTCTTACTTAGGATTCTAAACCAGCCATAGATATGATCGTACAAATCAGTTTCTTCGATTAGAGACAACCAATTAATACAGGTGAATGTGCAAAAATATGTTCCCGGTTCAGAATAGATTCGTTTAATAGTCACTCTTAAATTTAGTGCAAATTTTTAATCCGAGAACACCGCATCGTCCTCTTCGAGAGACGATGCTCGACAAGGGCCTCTAGGACTCTTGGCATAGTTACGCAGAGCCCTGAAACAGAACTCCACTGGAAATTAAGACTTCAAATTTTATTTTATTTGTTAATGGGAAACTCTCAACGCACCCGCCTCGAATCCATTGATATTGAGAGGGTCTGATTATGATAATTATGGTAGAGTAGGATAGGAGTGTTAAAAGAAGTATTTTTGTGAATAAGTCTAAGAATTAGTGCCTTTCAGCGAATCCTCTTTAAATACCTACCTGTTTTCACACTTTTTTAAGTCAATCTCTTTAAGGGATATTGGGTCATTATTAATTAATGGTGGAATTTTTCCATCAGTCAGATGTGTTTTTTTAAATTTAATTTTTATACAATGCAAGGAACAGTAAAATTTTTCAACGAAACCAAAGGTTTTGGTTTCATCACACCGTCAGATTCAAAAACTGACATTTTTGTTCACGTTTCAGGTCTGCTGGATGAGATCCGTGAGAACGATGAAGTTACCTATGAGGTAGAAAGCGGCAAGAAGGGAATGAATGCCGTTAAGGTCGAACGAATTATGAATTGATAATTCTTTTAATCGCAATAGAAAAATCGACCTTACTGGGCCGATTTTTTTTTGACCTGCCGAAGTGTAACATATTATTTTGACATGTTCACCCGCCTTCGTTGGTGTTCTTCACCATACTAGGTCAAGCATCGTCTCCGCCTCGGGACGATGCGCTAATTTTCGTATACTAATTTCAACTTTATTAAATCAGACAATACCGCATCGTCCTCTTCGAGAGACGATTCTTGAAGGGCGAGTTAACTTAAGCATTGAGACAATACTATTAAGGTCAATCCAGAGCGGGTTGAGAAGATTAATAAATGATAAAATGAAATTGATTTATAGTATACGTCTGGTCATTTGAAACCGCGAAGGATCCCCGATCAAGACCATTTGGTATCAGGGGATCCATCGCTATGTGGAGTGCTTTGATGAAAAGGTGAGCTTGCGTTAAGATTTTTCCATTTTTATTCTAATGCGTTTGGTTGGCCGCTCTGGATTCTCTCGCCTTCGTTGGTGTTCTCTAGGTCAAGCATCGTCTCCTCTTCCTTGGGATGCCGGGTCGGGATTAAATCGTACACATGGATTAAAATCGTTACCGCCCGGCATGACACGTTGTTATAGCGTGTGACCGTCTTTTAAAGTTGCCAACAAATTCCTATGAAATTGTCATACCGGCCAAGCGGGATCATAATTCTCTGAAACAGTGAATGAATGAATATTGATTTAAATGAATCTATAGGTCTGGCGCGAGCCGGTATCCCGTTTTTATAAGTCAAGCATCGTCTCCGCCCCGGGACGATGCGATATAAATAGCGCATCGTCCTCTTCGAGAGACGATACTTGAAGGGCGATTTATAAGCTGACTGAAAGACTCCGCTGGGAATTAGTATTCTTAAATTTTTCATTGCTTACTTTTGAATTTCAATGCCGGGAAATTCCAAATCAGTTGAAGAGTTGATCATGAGCCTTCCGCGTGCCGAGCAGGTACTGGTGAAGCGCCTCCGTGTCCTGATAACAGAATGCATCCCCAAGGCAACAGAGCAAATGTATTACGACATGGGTCTTCCATTTTACAGGCACAACAGACTGATCTGTTTTATTTGGCCGGCCTCGGTATTCTGCGGTCAGAAACGTACACCCGAAAAGCAAAATACAAAAGGAACCTCGCTCGGATTCAACCAGGGATATCTAATGTCGAATGAAGATGGCGTGCTGAAGGCAGAAGGTCGTAAGCAAGTGTATGTAATGTATTTAGAGTCGATAAAAGACCTTGATGAAAATCAGGTACGCGCCTTGTTATTCGAAGCAGCCATGATCGATGAGCAGTTTCGTAAGAAGAAGAAATAGAAAAAAAGCATTTTCTTTGCGTTAGCGTTTTGCACAACAATACCACCGCGGCTTTGAAACTTCCACAAAAGAAAGAACATCCAAAAGAAAAATCTGGGTTACATCCCCGTAATAGGCATCGCACCCGTTATAATTTTAGCGAACTCATTAGCACATCTCCTGAGTTGAAACCATTCGTTCGTCTGAATGAGTACCAAGATGAATCGATTAACTTTTCAAATCCTGCTGCGGTGATGCTGTTGAACAAAGCATTGTTAAAACATTATTATGATATTCAATATTGGAATCTTCCATCGGGTTATTTGTGTCCACCAGTTCCGGGAAGAGCGGATCATATTCATCATCTGGCCGATTTATTAGCAAGCAGTAACAATAAAATAATTCCGGTGGACCATACCATACGATGCCTCGATATTGGTGTTGGAGCAAATTGCATTTATCCCATCCTTGGAAATAAGGAATACGGCTGGTCTTTTGTGGGCTCAGACATTGACCCTGCTGCTATTCGATCGGCTCATAAAATTGTACAAGAGAACGTCTCGTTAAACGGAAAGGTAGAGGTCCGCTTACAACCGCATGCAACCGATATTTTCAGAGGCATTATTAAAACGAATGAGCATTTCGATTTAACAATGTGTAATCCGCCATTTCATGCTTCGTTACAAGAGGCCCAATCGGGAACACTTCGTAAATTAAACAACCTGAATACGAAACGGATTACTAAACCAACGCTGAACTTTGGAGGTAAGAACACCGAGTTGTGGTGTGAAGGCGGTGAAGAGAAGTTCGTGCAAAAGATGATCAGCGAAAGCAAACAATTTTCATCGTCCTGTTTTTGGTTTTCCACGTTGATTTCCAAATCGGCTACTCTTAAGAGCGTTTACGCAGCTCTTAAACTTGCAAATGCCTTTGAACAAAAAACGATTCCAATGGCTCATGGAAACAAGACAAGCCGTATTGTGGCCTGGACATTTCTAACTCTGGAAGAGCAGCGCAATTGGGTGAGCGCGAGATGGAATCAAACCGATTAACCGTTAACTTTGAACTTTAGAGCTAATGTGGAAGATTGGCTTCATTGCAGGGTAAGACGAGAGACAACATATACAGCGACATGTTCAAAAAAATCTACCTGGAGATATCCAATATTTGTAATGTGCAGTGTTCTTTTTGCCCTGTGGTTGAAAAAGATAAGAAGCTAATGGACCTTGCCGAATTTGAGTCCATCCTTAAAGAGGTGGCACCATTGACGGAAATGGTCTGTTTACATTTGTTAGGCGAACCTCTTGCGCATCCTAAGTTTTCAGAGATCTTGGATATCTGTGAAAAGTATAATACGCAAATCGATCTGACAACCAACGGAATCCTGATCAAACGACATCAAGCGCGCATCCTCAACGCTAGTTGCATCCGACAAGTCAACTTCTCTTTACAAGCCTTCAAAGATAATTTTCCTGATCGTGATATTGATCCCTATCTGCTGCCGATATTTGAATTTGCAAAATCAAGTCACGTACTGCGGCCAGCCCTCTATATCAATTACAGATTGTGGAATCAGGAAAGTAACGATTCGGATAACGAAGATATTTTTTTTAAGATAGAGTCGTACTTCAACATCAAGATTAATAGAAACATTGAAACAGGAGCCATCAAATCTAAAAATATCTGGAACAGACTTTACTTACATTTTGACTCTCGTTTTGAATGGCCCTCTTTTGCCTTACCACATCAAAGTAAGCAAGGTCGCTGCCACGGTGCTGTCAATCATATTGGCATACATGCCGATGGCGCTGTGGTTCCGTGTTGCTTAGATAAAAATGCAGCTATTAACCTAGGAAACGTCAAGGAGCAATCCTTGAAAGATATTATAAGCAGTGAGCGATTTGTAAACATGAGAAACGGTTTCTTGAATGGCGTACGGGTTGAAAGATTTTGTCAACATTGCTCCTTTATTAATCGTTTTGATAGGGCCGAGAAAAAGCAACCATCTGGTATTGGTTATCAATCGGTTAAAGCATAATATTTTTCCTAGCAGAGTCTCCAGCCTCTGGGACTCTGCAAAGTTACGCGGAGTCCTGAAACAGTGACTCCGCTGGGAATTAGGTTATTCGTGACGTCTAAAATGAACCCAGCGCTCAGTATGCGTGTTGGTGAGGAACACCAACACGGGCTAGGAATTATATAATGGTCGCGCGTTATACCGGGGTTGCAATCAGGAATGGTGCTATTAGATAAACTAGCCGAATAAGTCAGAGCTTAAGTAGCGATCTCCGCGGTCGCAAATAATTGTAACGATTATTCCTGATTCTAATTCGCTTGCAATTTTTAAAGCAGCAGTAAGACCACCACCGCTGCTCATGCCGGCTAGAATTCCTTCTTCTCTGGCGAGTCTGCGTGTCATTGAAGTTGCTTCGGCTTCACTTACATCTACAATTCTATCAACTCGTTCGCGTTCAAATATTTTTGGAAGAAATTCTGGAGACCACCTTCTAATGCCCGGAATACTAGAACCTTCCGTTGGTTGCGTACCTACAATTTTAATGCTTGGATTTTTTTCTTTTAAGTAACGCGAAACACCCATTATGGTGCCCGTGGTGCCCATGGAAGAAACGAAGTGAGTTACTTTCCCCTGCGTGTCGTTCCAGATTTCAGGCCCGGTTGTTTTATAATGAGCAAGGTAATTGTCTGCATTGGCAAACTGATTAAGAATATAATAGCCTTCCTTCTCAGCCATTTGGTCGGCCAGTTCGCGAGAGTACTCTATTGTTTTTGCGCTAGGCGTAAGAATTACCTTTGCGCCATACGCTTCCATGGCTAGCACGCGTTCGCGCGTAGAATTGTCCGGCATTATCAACGTCATGTTCAGGCCCATTATTCGCGCAATCATGGCCAATGCAATTCCTGTGTTGCCGCTGGTTGCTTCAACCAGACGATCGCCTCGTTTGATGTCTCCTCTGTCTAATGCGCCTTTAATCATTCCGTAAGCTGCGCGGTCTTTCACACTGCCGCCCGGATTATCGCCTTCCAATTTCCCGAAAATAGTTACGCCTTTATTTACGGGGATATGCTGCAACTCTACCAAAGGTGTATTGCCTATCAACTCTGCTAATTTCATAGGTTAGATTAATGGTACGTTTTTATTACTTAATAAAAATCAGGTCAGAGTCCGCATCCGCTTCGGTGTGCATTTTTGCCTGGTAATAAATTTTAGAATGCGGTGGCACGCTGCGCGTAAGCCAAACGTTTCCGCCAATAATACTATCATGGCCAATGATAGTTTCTCCGCCTAAAATAGTTGCACCTGCATAAATCACAACGTTACTTTCAATGGTAGGATGGCGCTTCTTCTCCGCATCACTTTTATCTACACTTAGCGCACCGAGCGTTACGCCTTGATAAATTTTTACATGATTGCCAATCACTGCAGTTTCGCCAATTACCACACCTGTTCCATGGTCGATACAAAAGTGGTCGCCAATTTTTGCGGCTGGGTGAATATCAATTCCTGTTTTGCTGTGGGCGTGTTCTGTAATTATTCTAGGAATTTCGACCGAACCAAGATCATGCAGGGCATTTGCAATTCGATAAGCAGCAATGGCATAAAACCCGGGATAAGTTTTTATTACTTCGGTGGCGCTTTTGGCAGCGGGATCTCCATCGTACATAGCCATCACATCTTGCTCAAGCTGGTCGTGTATTTTCGGAAGTAAATCGAAGAGTTGTGTTGCAACCACCTGAGCAGATGCTCCGTTTCGCTTGGGTGTATTTAAAAGTAACTCGTTCAACTTTTTTTGAAGCATCTGAAGATGAGCTTCGAAACTCGCCAAATCAGTAAACGATTCAGATGAGAAATCGGGGAACAAGGCGCCAAGCAACTGAATATAAAATTCCGACACTTCGGCCGGAGAAGGGCATGTTGGGCAAGCCTTATGGGATTGATATAGCTTTTTGATGAAATCTTCGGTCATACCTATAAAAGGCTAATTCATGCCATATGGTTCAACGAAAGTTGAGAAATAGTGTTCTTTTTCTATCTGAGTCTCCAGCTTCTGGGGCCCTGCGCAAAGTTAGCGGAGTCTAGTCTTGAAAACAGAATCTCCGTTGGGAATTGAGACAAGTTGTATTGTGGCCTGGACATTTCTAACTCCGGAAGAGCAGCGTAATTGGGTAACTACGAGGTGGATTAATTAAGGGCAGATTGTTTTCAGATTCTCACTCGTTGGAAAATGACACGCTAGCTCAAGCTTCATAGAAAGTTTTTTAGCGCTAAATTTTCATTAAGCGGATAGAAAAGTTATTTAAGATTTTCCGTTATGCCGCTTTGAGTATCGCTTATTTTTTTTAAAATAGCGCTCAACTTATCTTCAATAATTCCTCTTCGATCCATATATTTCCTTATACCTTCTGAGACTTGCAATCCCATTTCATCCTCTGTATTGGTCTTGGTTGGATATTTGTAAATTAGTGGGTTATTATTTTGAGGGTCAGTTAAATAGCCAAAGCGATTTGCTGACAATCCCACTGTAGTAATTACCGCACTGCGTTCTGCTGCTGATATAAATTGAGATTTGTATAGCTCTTCAAGTTGAGCATTAAGCTTTTGAAGTTCAGCCCGCATGGTTTCAGATAGATCACGCACTACAATTCCTACCCCCAGCGCAATGGCTTTAGGCTTGCTTACTACTTTTCTTGTATGAATAATTCTGAGTGTTATTGGAATAGTAACGTCACTCTCATTGGTAAGCTTAAGGGATATACGCATAAAGGTATTTTTCTTTAATGTATTTGAATAAGAAAAATTTTCTGATGTGGTTTTCGAAAACAAAATATCGTCAGTGGCCATGTCCTCCAGCTTGAATAAAATTGAAGGCGTTTGTCCTGATTTACTCGTAATTGATAGTTGAGTGACACTTCCTTCCTGTCCATTCAGTGCGAAGCATGCTGCACGACCCGAAGGCACATTCACTTCCATAACGGTAGTATCGGTAAATAATACTTGTTGAACGTCATCTGTATGAAGCGCAATATCCTTCAAAGCTTTTTGGAAATCCAGGAGGGATACGTTCCAAGTCGATACAGCTTCCTGAAGTTTTTTCTTTTCTTCATTCTTGCTATCCATATTGATAAGCATATCCTTCATATCTTGCCTTGCATCTTCTGCAATTAGCATAAATAAAAGCATAACCATATCCTCAACGGACCCATCTCCAAAATTAGCCAACAGGTTATCAAAAGTCGTTACTTTACCTTCAAGCAAATCCAGGTAAATAAAGCCAACATCCGTTTGCTCAACGTCAGGAATGATATTACGTGCAGATTTAACTTTTTCAAATTCGCCCTGAAGTAGATTAAACTTCTCATGAACGTCTTCAATTTCATTTTGAGAAATGTTAAGTCCGAGTGAAATATCCGGCTCTGGCTCATTTACACTACAACTCACGATAAATAAACTCAATGAGAAAAGACAGATAAGCAGCAAGCGCATTGGTGGTATAGATTGTTTTTTGAATTTACGTTTATTGGGGCATTCAAACAAAATTTAATAAGAACAACCAACGTTTACGGGACTGGGACAGCAATACACTGCCTACTGGCAGGTTGCCGCGCCCTTTTCCTAACAGAATCTCCCGCCTCTGGGAGACTCTTACGTAACCAACGAATAAAATCGTTAGATCTACAATAAGTAATAGGAGGGAAGTTTATAAAAGGTATTTCTCAACAAGTACCGTGGTGATGCAGCGCAGGTCCATTTATCCTGTATTGAAACCTCGCTATTCTTTTTGCCGTATCGTATAGTGATCATTACCGTCCGTTAACCACGCTAACGAAACTCTGACAAACACATTTTCTTGATAATTATCTTTTTCGAAGACCAGACCAATGTCTCCATTAGCAAGAATACTCATGGAAGAATAAGCGGAACCTTCGTTATAAATAGATTTGCCATCACTCCAGGTTTTTCCTTCATCGTAGCTAATACGAATCGTCATATTCGATCGCTGATTGCCCATTTTTGCATTTGAAAAAAGTAGTCTGTTTTTATCATCACCTTTTTTTACACTCGTATATCTAATTAGGCTAGCGTTACAACCCGGGTCAATGAGTGATGAGTCAGGATTCGAAATCCAAGTGTTGCCCTGATCAGTTGATGTATGAACATATCTAATACCTGAATTATTTACACGACTATTAATCATCCAAGTGTAATCGGTTAACTCCACAATCTTAGATTCATCACCCGGTTGAATTGCTTTGTCAATGAGATACCAATTTTTGCCATGGTCATTACTTCCAAAAAGGTGAAGGCCTTTTTCTAAATTCACAAGGGTATGTACTAATTTTCCTGAGGTGGTTTGAATGCCTCTGCCCGAGGTTATGAATTTAAAATCATTGTGCCAGCTAGGTTTTGTGATTTTAGAGGTAATATCTATTGGCTTGCTCCAGGTCTTTCCATTATCAACACTTTTAATAACCTTGAAATAATAGATATCTTTTTCATGATCTAAATCCATATAGTTAAAGAAAAGGAAAATGGCACCCGTAACGCTGTCAACAATCATTGAAGGATCAGATGCTGACTTACCAATCGGGTAATCAACAACGGTTTCAATATCAGTCCAGGTAGCTCCGTTATCGCTACTTCTACGAATCACAATATTGATATCATTATTCCATTTTAAATCTTCGCAAGAGGGAACTCTTTCATCAATCGCTACTATCAAATCTCCATTTTGGGCTGTTACCATTGCGGGTATTCGATAGCAAGAAACACCAGGCTTCATGGTTGCCTCAAACAAATTCTTAAACTCTATGGTATCCGCTTTAGCACGTATCACGGGCTGCGAATATCCAAAAACTGAAAATAATGATAGGAGTGATGAAGCTAAAACTTTCATTTTTTGGAAATCATTTGGTGAGCATTTATGCTGATAAGAGTTTGCCTTCTCAAGCTACATAAAATTCCACGTAGGGTAGGCTAATCCAATCTTCATGGAATTTTTTTTAGTCCCGATAGCTAACGGGAGGGAGGGATGCGCAGCTTCTTGACAATCCCGATGCATCGATCGGGACAAGTTTTGTGTTGCTGCTGCGAGGGGCAGTTTACCAACTTTCGAGTAATAGTTCGTGTATGTTATTGAAATGCTTATCTCTTGTAATCAAAGTTAAGCGATGTTGTTTAGTCAATGCAGCAATCCAAATATCATTTTCTGGTATTGGAGTTCCTTTAACCTTTAACTGGCTTTTTATTTTTCCGTAAAATCGAGCAGTATCTTTATCACATTCAAGTACAAGAGAGGCTTCAGCTAATTCTTCTATTTTTTTCTTGTTTTCTACTTTTCTTGTTGATTGCTCTGCGCCATAGAATAATTCGCCCAAAACAATACTTGGAATAAAAATACTACCGGAAAAGGATTTTATTTTTTCTGTTATAGATGATTCATTCGCAAAGAGACCGATAACAATGTTGGTATCAAGGAGACAATCTTTACCATTCATTCTTATCGATGTTTTCGCATCCAGTCTCTATAGCTGAACTGATTTCTTTAACATCCTTTGGATTTAAGCCGCCAGCAAATTGAAGGAGTCCGCTATGCTGGTTGTTTTTAGTTCTTTTCAATAATGCTTTAATATAGGATATCACTTTGTCTTGCTGCTCTTTGCTTAGCAGGTCAAGCCCTTTAAGAAATTCATTTTCGAAGGTTTTTGAGGCCATTTTGTTTAAAATTACTCCTAAAGATACACTTTTGAAGTCATTTTAGTTTCAAAAAGCGAATCCCATATGGCGGGTATAAGACAGCCATATCAGCAATATTTGACATATTTCACTCGTTTCTAAGCTATTTAAAATAACGCGAATTATGTAACTGGTGCCAACCAGTTATATCTAACATTGTTACATAATTTATATTATGTTAAGTAGACTTCTTGGCTTCCCGTAGTATATAACCTTACAATCAGGATTAATGCTTTTAAAGGCAGCTACCCTCTTTGCCGATACGTTTGAATTGTAACACGTAAGTTTCAACAACGAGCGATTGCTAACCGGATCAAGTTTGCGCACAACCGTGTTGCTGCAGTCTAACCTTTCCAGCATGGGCAAGTTTTCAAAGTCATCCAACTTTCTGATCATCGAACCACTGATATCCAAACCTTTTAAGTTTGCCAGTCCGCGCAAAATTCTAAAATCTTCCAGCGGAGTATCAGAAAGATTTAATGTTTCCAATTGATCCAATGCAGCCAACGCTTCAATATTCCTTACTGGGCTCTTACTAACCGTTAACGAATGTAAACCTGTGTGTTTAGCCAGTGGCGTTAAATCGGTAATCTCCGTATCAGAAATGTATAGGTCTACAAGCCGGATAAACTCGTCCAGCGAGTGTAAATCATTAATTGGTTTTGATTCAATGCGTAATCGTTCCCCTACTATTAATTTATGAAGTGTTTCGGTGGCCACAGGTTCTGCACCAACCTGTTTGCGAAAAACTTCTTTCCAGTCATCGGGCAACTCGGTCCACCATTGTTTGAGCTTAGTTGTTTTATAAACCACCAGGCTGCCCGGGTTTGTATCTATAAATCGTTTCACCATGTCATCATTAAGTCCGGTATTATCGGCATAAAGAACTTCCAGTTTCGGTAGCAACAATTCCGGGTTCAGACTTTTGATTTGCGTATTGCTGGCGCGCAGCGCAGTTAGTTTTTTAAATTGATTAATCACAGAGATGTCCCCTACCTGTGTAGTACTAATGTCGAGGTACGTAACATCCATAAAAGATTGCAAAGGCGCCAAATCAGAAACGGACGTGTTGGCTAAAATTATCTTACGCAATTGTCGAAGTCGCGCAAGCGGTTCAAGGTCTGTAATACTTGTATTAGAAACATTGATCGAATCTATCTTAGTAAGTTTAGCTAACTCCTCTTTGCCAGGATTGGTGCTAATCTTTGCTGTGCTGATGAAAATCTTTTGCCATGCAGGCGTGAGTGTAACCCACCAACTTTTTAAATCTTCGCTATCAAAAATAACAAGCACTGCTGGGTTTGAAACCATAAACGTTTCGGCCACTACGCGCGTAACAGGGGTATGATCGCAATAGATCCGTTTTAAGTTTGGCAATCCTTGCAACGATGATAAATCAGAAACCAGCGTATGATTAAGATATAACTCAGTAAGACCTGTTAAATTCTTTAATACCCTTATGTCTGCAAGCTTGTTACTATCAAGTTTTAATACTTTTAGATTTTGTAACACGGCCAACGCACTCAGGTTGACTACTGATGTGTTTGAAAGATTCAACGTTGTTAAATTTTGTAAACTATCCAACGACTGCAAGTCGCTGATGTTTGAGGCTTTCAGATTTAAGTCTTGCAGTTTTTCTGCATAGTGCAAGGCATCAAAGTTTGTCAAGTTTGTGCCGCTTACATCCAATTGCTGCAGTTCGGGCATCTTCTCAAGAACAGAAATATCAGTAACTGCCGTGTGGCTAATGGAAAGGTTTGTGAGTTTGGATGAATACCGCAGTGCTGTAATGTCTTCAGTTTTTGTACCCGATAAATTTAAGTCTGTTAGTTCTGTAAGATTCCGGATCGGACTCAAATCAGTCACTTTCGATTTTGAAATGTTGAGTGACTTTAAATTATAAAGCTGCCTCAGCGGTTCAATGTCCTTTATAAATAAATTCCCGGTTACATCTATTTCGGTGATCGCTGTCATCCGTTTTAAATCAGCTACCTGAACACTATCCGCCAGCTTCAATTTTCGCTTTAAGATGGATTGCCATTCGTAGCTCAATTGATTCCACCAATAGGTGAGCGCTGCACGCTCGTCAAACTCATTCGTGTAAATACTTACAATCTTCAGGTCTTGTGTCTCCTGATTGTAATTCACTTCAACATAGCGGAGCATGGAATTATTTAAGGTCTCCCCTTCTACGGTGGTGCCGCTTAAATTGCGCAGCAGCTTTACTTTATAAAATATATTGTTATCTGTTTGTTTCCCTTCCTGGATCTCTTCAATGGTGAATTCAAATTTCACATCCGTAAAGAAAAAATCAACATCCTTTAAGTATGCGGTCACATCTTTGTTGGTAATCACATCGCGCTTAGCCACTAAGTCGTCTTCAATCTGCACTTTGCTGTCGCGGAATATTTTGGCGTAACTCTCAGTAACCAGCACTTCTTTATCACGTGCAGAGGTCTTACTGCTTCCCAATGTGTTGAGCATAAATTCCAAAAAGGAAATCATGTTCTTTACTTTATCATGGTCGGGCGATTCTTCCTTTTTTTGACTCTTCTGTGCGTGCGCACTGAATACCAAGGTTAAGAGCAAAATAAAGAGTATTAGCGAACGCTTAATTCTCATGATACACGTAGCGTCTGAGTATTTTCTCATCTCCGGCATTGGGTAGCTTCACTAAGTTAGCGATTAGCCAGCCGGTATTGTAACCAGGCCTGTTAAATTGTGCCAACTCAAAATACCAACCCGGTATTTGAAAGAAATGAAATTTCACTTGTTCCACCGATTTGTATTTTATATTTCCCTTCTTGGTCTCATACAAAAAAACTGAGAGGTGATCGGGTGTAAATTGCTTGCTTACAAATTGCGCTACACTGTCTTTATTTAAAAATGCTTTGCGCAAATTCATAAAGTCAAGTTCATGACTCATGGGATGCAAAAACTTTCCGACAACAACTGTATCTCTTTTAAAATACGGGTCAAACATATCGGCATGAACTTTAAAGATTACCCACCGCGTGCCGAGATGATGTTTCTCCAATTCCATAAACAAAGTGATCAGTTCATCCTTCCCATTAACAGTAAAAATGGTTTGTACTTCAGCAAACCAATTACCACCATGGAAGTCAAGAATTGCCGGATCTTTCTTTTCCAGCACATCGTTTACAAACTGAACTTTTAAATCGTTGTTGATGCCGGTGTTCGACTGATCGAATAGAATTCCGAGATACTTTTTCCGGAGTTTAACGTTTCGGAATTGCTTGTCGGTAGAATAGTACCGCTCCCCTTTCTCATCTTCTTCGCCATTAAAGCGCCTGATGAATTGATTGATCTGTTTAGTTTCAGCATAAAGCTTACTCTCGTCTTTCATTTCATCTACAAGCTGGGCTTGCAAATTAAACGACAGACCGATCAGAAATGTGAGTAGTACTTTTTTCAAAATTATTTTGAGGTTTCTGTAACCCGAATATCACCCAACAGCACATCCCAGAATTCAATCGTGCGACCGGCAATCTGAGTTTTCTTGCGCTCTACATAAATGGTAATATCTTTCTTGGTGGTGTCTTTGTATTTCGACCCATCATCCGATACGCCTTCGAAGCGCTGGTAGATAGTAATCACACCCACATAACGGCCATCGGGCTGGCGTTCCAAATCGCTGATGTAGTGAATGTCGTACCACTCTATTTTAACGCGATCATAATTGAGTGCAATGAGATGCTCGAAGTATGCGCGCACTTTATAATAAGTAACATCCTTATGATTGAGTGACGACACACCCATCTCACTACCTTCGGTAAATAGCTCCCCTGCCCTGTCCATCACACGCGTAGCTTCTGAGTAGGGAGTTTTTTTGTTACCAATAATAGAAATGTATTTACTTAAATCTTTCACTTTTTCAAGTGCCAGTGAGTCGATAGCCTGCTTGCGCTTCGGACTGATTTCTGCCGTTTGTGCCATCACCAAACCGCTGGATAAAAACAAGGCTGCCAGTAATGTATATACGTACTTTATCATGGTGTGATTTTTTTAGAGATTGAAATTAATTTTTGGTAACCAGTTCTACTTCGGTAATCTTACCTGCGTTATCAAACTGAAGTTGATTGATCTTATTGATGCTCTTCTTCTGATCTTTCAGGTAATTTAAATAGTCACCAATGGTCGTGGGCTTATCATAATCTTTCTGACCATTCTCTTCACTAATCACAATTAAAACCGGAGTATCTTTTGAGGCAAACAAACCAAGCGCTTCGCTTATGCTGCTATTCGCGGAGGCCAAACTGCTTGAGTTAGCAATGGCCGAGAAATAGGTATCTAATTTTTTAGACGGTTCAATTTCTTTTCTTTTAGCTTCGGCAGCCCGGGCCTCAGCTTCCAGTTCTTGCTTTCGTTTAGCTGCTTCTTCCTGCTGCTTGCGCAACGTGGCCTCTTGTTCCATTTTAGCTTTCTCGACTGCCGGGTCGGTTACAGCCATGGCTGCTTTTTTACTTTTACAACCTGCTCCTACTAATAATAGAAGGATAACAAGCATTGATATTCCTTGTCGTGGTGAAAATTGGGTTAATCTCATGGTACTATTTTTTGGGTGAGTGACTTTGTGTAAACGCTAAATACTATGCCATGTTTTGGTTTCCTCTAACAACCTGTTAATAATTCGTTGTGTGGACATATTTTCCCATTTAGTGGGAATAGAATCCTCAGTTGTTAATTTAACAATAGCCAGCATGGCACAACAGGCAATGAAAACTCTTAACTATTCTTTAAATCTTCCATAGCATGATGCGCGGCTCTTGCGGCAAAGGCCATATAGGTTAAGGATGGATTTTGCGTTGACGTTGAAGTCATACACGCACCATCGGTTACATATACATTTTTGCAAGCATGCAACTGATGATCTTTATTTAACAACGATGTTTTAGGATCGCGACCCATGCGCACGCCACCCATTTCATGAATGTCGAGACCTGGAGCGCGTTTATCATCCCGCGCGCGGATATTTTTAAAGCCGGCCTTGTCAAACATTTCTGTCATCTGCTCCTGATAATCTTTGATCATCTTTTCATCGTTGTCATCATAGGCAACGTTAATCTTCAGCAGGGGCATTCCAAATTGATCTTTCTCATCCTTACTTAAAGTTACATAGTTACTTTCCTTAGGAATAGTTTCGCCCATCATGTGCGAACCCACTTGCCAGTTTGTAATTTTTGAAGGATTGAGTAGGTTTTCTTTTAACGTCATCCCAATTCCATCTTGATCGGAATACGCGTAGCGGCCAGCGCTAAAGCCTGCTGCATAGCCGCGCAAGAAACCAGTTTCTTGTTTAATTAAATTTCTAAATCGAGGAAAGTATCCACTAGTTGGTCTTCCACCCTGGGTTGTGTATTCGAGATGTCCATCATACTCAGCCGAGATACCAGCCCGATAATTATGGAAGGCAACATACTTACCTAATAATCCAGAATCATTTCCTAATCCTTCCGGGAAACGATTGGAGGTAGAGTTAAGCAAAACTAAATTAGAATTAAGCGCAGCTGCATTTAGGAAAATGACATCTGCATAATATTCTTCCATCTCTTTCGTGTTAGCATCAATCACCCGCACACCTGTGGCTTTGCCTTTTGCTTCATCGTAAATGATAGAATGTACAACAGCATGTGTGCGCAGCGTCATGTTGCCGGTCTTTTCTGCCCATGGAATGGTTGATGCATTAGCACTAAAGTATCCACCAAACGGACAACCACGCTGACAAAGATTTCGGCTTTGGCATTGCATGCGTCCTTGCTGTTTATAAAAATCAAGATTGCCCGTAATGTGTGCACATCGCGCAAGAATCATGTGGCGACTATCCCCGTAATTTTTTTTCAATTGATCCTGAAAATATTTTTCCACGATGTTCAATTCGAAGCCCGGAAGAAACTCGCCATCAGGCAAACTGGCTAAGCCATCTTTATTTCCGGAAACACCAGCAAACTTTTCGACATGACTGTACCATGATGCAATGTCTTTGTAGCGGATGGGCCAATCTACAGCAAAGCCATCGCGGGCCGGACCTGTAAAATCATAATCGGACCAGCGTTGCACTTGCCTTGCCCAGAGCAGCGACTTCCCACCTACCTGATAGCCACGAATCCAATCGAATGGTTTTTCCTGCACGTAAGGATGCTCGTTATCTTTTACAAAAAAATGTTCTGCGTCTTCGCGAAAAGCATAACACTTGCTTACAATTGGATTTTCCTTCTGTGTCGCTTCTGGTATTTCACCGCGATGTTCAAATTCATAAGGCAACATGTTGGTAGTCGGATAATCTTTGATATGCTTCACATCGCGACCACGCTCAAGCACCAATGTTTTTACCCCATGTTCGCAAAGTTCTTTGGCCACCCAACTGCCACTTAACCCCGAGCCTATTACAATAGCTTGAAAGGTTCTTTCTTTTGCAGCTTCAATATTCAGATTAGCCATGGATGGTTTCTTTTGCTATGTCAGTTAATAGAACAGCTCCTTGATACGGACCTGGAATTATTTTATAAGGTATGACTTCGGTTTGAATGTATTGTGACACCATGAAGCCCTGTATTGTAAAACGTTTTGTGATTTTTAAAAACGCAGGTACGGCATATTCATTCTCTCTTTCCACCCGATCATCCTCGTCCTCGCCATCAACAAGTTGAAAGGGTTCTTGTACAAGCGCAATGGCCGCTGCCACCAACGTCATTTTCTCTTCGGAATTCATTTTATCAAATCGCTTACCCCCTGCTTTCTTGCTATACTCTTTAAAGCCATTTAAGCCCTGTGTAAAAACTTTTTGATCATCGGCATCCATGCAATCATTTACCATCACTAAAATAAAATCCTGAACATTGACATCCGTAGCACCTTTAATTGTACCCGCAGGAATAATTGTATCGGCTATTGAGGCTAATAACTTTTGCAAACTTGCTGTTACTTCCAAATTTTGGTAGGCCGCAAGAATATCCTCCTTCATAAAATTGCAAGACGGCACCAACACGGCTCCGCCCGTAAGGATTGCAAGTGCTTTGAGCGCTTCTCTTCTTTCCATAGTTTAATCGAATGCTTGTTATTATCGGGTGGCGCCCAAATAAATTGAATTGAAAATCAGTTTATACGTATTACGCGATTGCCCGCGGAACTGAGGCCGGAACCCAATCAAGATTACATTTCCTTTTTCATGAACAACGTTCATCATAGCACCTTTATTTTTTATTTTGTTTGGATTAAGCGCCCAGCCACTCATCAGTAAATCATTAGAGGCATAGGTAGCTACGGCCGTTACATTGGGAAGAGGCGGTGGTACTTTAACCAATTCGTCTCCACCTTCTGCCTTACGGGAAATAGTAACGGTTTCAAAAGCACTGCTGCGCGAGTACGAAGCCGCTGCTTCCGCTTTCATTCCAAAGGCTAATGGATCGGCATTATTTACTTTCATTCTTATGATTGATCCGGGAATAAAAAACTGAGTTGCGGGTAATCCATCTGTAATATTTTTAACCGGCAGCGCAAACTGATCGATGGCCAGGTTACACGCTTGATCGAACATAATCATAACCCCACCTTTTTTAACATACGAATTCAACGCTAATACACCTTCTAATTCTATACCACCTACATAGGGCTCTGGCATGGTGCCCGGCATGTGGCCGCGGATAATAGCTTCCGGAGACTGCGATGGAAATATAATAGCGCTGTATGCACTTAAGTCCTTACTTCTAATATCGGTATTATGCAAAGTGTCTAAATCAAATTCAAACTGTTCTAAAACCCAACGCGTCCACCCTTCATCGATGTTTGCATCCCATGATTTGTATAGACCCACCTTAACTTTTTTCAACGGCTTAACATCCCCGGAAGGTTTAGCGGTTAAACTGGTAAAAGAAATTCCGAGTTCTTTACTTAGCTTATCTACAAGAGCAGCTGTCTTACTTCCGCTTTCAATAATGAAGGTGCCCTTATCAAAGGAATTATTTCCATCGGTAAAACCAGCTTGTGCGATGGAGATATGCTCGCCATCTTTTTGAAGCCGGTTGATAACGGTTGCTGTTAAATTTTCTTTGTTATTAAGTGCATACCCAAAACCTGCTTTACCGGATATATTTCCTGCCGACATTTTTATTGGAGCTCCCACCTTTTTTGTCTTAGCCGCGAATGACGTTGTGATACGATCTACATCAACTCCCATCGACATCGGTAAAGTCCATCCCGTAAGGTCATACGGTGTTACCGGTGGACCACCCGGATACAAATAGAGATCTGGATATTTTTGCTTCTCCATTAAATCAGATAAGTACGGACGAAATGATTGTGCGCCATACATGATGTAGCTTCCGGATTCGTATTCCTTATCTCCTACTTTAAAGCTGGCAGTGGCTTCTTCTACGTCAATACCACCACGCATAAATACATTTACAAGATTAACCGCTTCACCTTTATCCCATTGTGCTTTTGGAATTACGTAGGCAAATGCACCTTCTTTATCGTCAATCGCATCTTTACCCATCTCATAGATGTTGTATAAAAGCTCATCATGTTTTTCTGAGGCAAGATCAAGCACCGCCATTGAGGCCTCTAACATATAATCAACAGCATCTCTAAAATGTGATTCGCCACCTTTCCATGGATAGGGATAAAAAATTTCTGTGCCATCGCTAGACACGCGTCCGCCAATCATTTTAGGAATAGAATCCGGTGGATAAAATCTTGGGGTTGGTGAGGTGTGCGCTGTTTCAGTAAGAATACCAATTTGATTATGATAGTATGGTGCTGTGCGCATGCCCCCATTCCACCACATTTCGTAAGTAGTTTGCGAAACTGCGCCTGGCATTTTCTTCATAGCAAAACGATTGGCCATTGCGGTTCCTACCAAATTTACTCCAGTAGTAACACCGGGGTGAATTTTCATATTCACCGGGCTTCTAAAGGGCGGAATGAAAATGCGCGCCCAGGCAGGAGCCGATTGATGATGATTGTGAACAATCTGCGGGTACCATTCATTGTAGAGCACTCTCATTACTGCTTGAGTCTCGGGCATGTTACCCATAAACCAATCGCGGTTGTTGTCGTGGCCAACATATTCCTGATACAATATCGGTGGCCCCGATGTTTCATACATGGTTCCAAGATTCTTTCGGTACCACGCGCCTTCAATATCTAAACCATCGGGGTTAATTACCGGAACAACTAACGTGATAACATTATCGCGAATTTGTTTCATCTCATCCGATTCCTCTGCCGCAATCCGATACAGTAGTTCGGGCGTCATTTGGGCGTGCGCCATTTCAGAGGCATGCATGCCCCCATCAAACCAGATGATTGCTTTCCCTTCTTTCGCTAACTGCTGTGCTTCCTTTTCAGAGATTTTAGCACGTGCCATTTTCTCGCTTATACTTTTCCATTTATCAAGCGACTTCATATTCTTTTCGCTTGAAATGAATATTAGTTTGATAGGCCGGCCTTTTACAGATTTACCAATTTCTGTAACCTTTACCCGATCGGTAGCAGCATCCAGCTTTTCATAGTAGGCTAACATTTGATCATAAGTAGCCATTTTATAATCAGCACCGGGTTCAAATCCAAAAGTTGCAGATGGTTTTGGAATTTGACTAAAGGCTGGCACTAGCGTAACGAGTGCCAAAATCAAACTAAATAAATTTCTTTTCATGTTAACATTAAAGTAATAAGCGAGATTATTAAATTTTTACATAGCTCCTTCCACAATTACACCGCAAGCTACGCGGCCTCCGGCAGCGCCAGTAGGTTGAGTTTTAAAATCATCTAACTTATCATGAATGATAATTCCTCTATTAAGAATGTTAGTGCTTTCGTCACCACCAATGGTCCAGCCTTTAATATCCTGACTCCAGGAAACCTTACCATCTGCATCCGCGGTTAGGTTGATTACATCACCAGCGTGAAATTGACCCTCACCTCTTTTTCCATGTTCCATACCAGTTGGGTTCCAATGGCCACCGGCTGAGCTCGCATCGGGTGCGCTGCAATCTCCATTCTGATGTAAATGCAATGCATGTTCACCGGGTGTAAGTCCTTGAACTTCCAAACCCATTTTCACGGTCATAGCATCAACTTGTTCAAAGGTAGCTGTGCCTGTAACAGAACTTCCACTGGCACTGTTTAATGTTGCCACAGCTGTAGCGGGAGTAGTTTCTTCAACAGCCTCCATGTCCATATCATCATGATTTTCTTCTTTCTTAGCTGTTGTGCATGCCATTGCAATAGCTAGGCAAAAAGCAATAATACCTAAACGCGTTTTCATAGTTTTATAGTTAGTTGTTTAATAGTTTTGATTGCATTAAAGTACGCAAATCGCTGTGCGTTAGCAACCTTAGTTACACAAGTTAACCTAAGGAAGGATGTTTGGACTATTTCTTCTTTAAGCGAGCATTTTTCTCAACGATATCCTCACCTTGAAATCGTATTTAAGTTCTCAGATAAATAGTTGATAAACGGTTGCGCCTGAAGTCTTTCAGAGAAACCTAAAAATTCAATGTATGCCAATAGTATTTCTTGCTTCAATCCTGTATGCATGGTCTTTAACTTAATTTGATTGCTCGGCACCCATACCAATGGTAACACACTTTGAATGAAACCAACATTTACAATTGTAACCCTTATTTGCTAAATCATTTTTTAAAACGGATAGCACAACAACATAAACTATTTAGTTGAAGGCTGGCTTGGTCGCACTTCAATTTTACTCGGCAATGTGCGTGGATTCATTTTTAATAAATCAACAACCAATTGGCCAACATCCTCCGGTTGAATTTTCCATCCATCGTGTGTGTTGGGTATATGTCCGTTAAAATGTGTTGCCACAGAACCCGGCATAATGGTTGAAACCTTAATGCCATGTTTTCTTAAATCAAGCATAATGGCTTGGGTAAAGCCTACTAAACCAAACTTGCTTGCATTGTAGGCAGAGCCGCCTTCAAAAAAATTTGTTCCAGCTAAGCTGGAAATAGTAATGATATACCCTTTTGATTTTTTCAATTCGGTTATAGATGATTTAACGCCATTAAAAACTCCGGTTAGATTTGTGTCAATGGTCTCTTTCCACTGATCAAGGGTTAATGTTTCGACAGAACCAAAATGGCCTACGCCTGCATTAGCAACCAATACATCCAGATGTCCCCATTTTTTTATTACGGAATCAACAGCAGCTTGATGGCTTTCAAAATTTCGCACATCTAATTCAATGCCTATTGCTTCACCCTTTCTTAGTGCATTAAGTTTTAAGGCGGCCTCATCGGCCGATTTTTGTGAACGACTTGTGATAGCCACCCGCAACCCATTTTCAATCAACGCTTCGGCAATTCCGTAGCCTATTCCTTTATTACCACCAGTGATAAGAGCAACTTTATTTTCCATATTGGATTTTAAATTTTTAGAATTCTCAACTTATTTAATAAGTGGAAAATCGATCAAAAGGTTCACAAATAAAATGTAAATCGTAAATCCATAATCCCTTAATCTATCTGATTTACTTACCTTTGCGGCTTATTTATAAAATTTCATGATTGCTGCTAATAATCTTTCGCTTCAGTTTGGTAAGCGTGTTCTTTTTGATGAGGTAAACTTAAAGTTTGTGAGTGGCAATTGCTATGGAGTAATTGGCGCCAACGGTGCGGGTAAATCTACATTTTTAAAAATTCTTTCCGGAGATATCGATCCTACGCGTGGTAAAGTTGTCATCGACCCTGGTAAACGCATGGCTGTGCTGCGGCAGAACCACTATGAGTTTGACGAAATAGCTGTGTTAGATACGGTAATGATGGGCTTTTCCAAGTTGTGGAATTTAATGCAGGAGAAAGATGCCATTTATGCAAAGCTCGATTTCTCGGAAGCCGATGGAATTAAAGCCTCGGAATTAGAAGCTGAGTTTGCTGAGTTGGATGGTTGGAACGCCCAGTCCGATGCCGCTTCGTTGCTAAGCGGATTAGGGATTAAAGAAGAAGATCATTACAAACTTGTAAAGGAGTTGAGTGGTGCCGAAAAGGTACGGGTTCTATTGGCGCAAGCCATTTATGGAAATCCGGACATACTTATCTTAGATGAACCAACAAACGATCTTGATTTACAAACGGTTACCTGGCTTGAAGATTTCTTACTCGAATTCAAGAACACTGTAATTGTTGTTTCGCACGATCGTCACTTTTTGGATACAGTGTGTACGCACATCGTTGATATCGATTTCAAAGTAATTCGCTTATTTACAGGAAACTATACATTCTGGTATCAATCCAGTCAGCTAGCGTTGTCGCAACGCGCATCAGCGAATAAAAAATCGGAGGAAAAGAAAAAAGAACTTCAGGAATTTATTGCGCGCTTTAGTGCCAATGCATCTAAGTCGCGCCAGGCAACAAGCCGAAGAAAATTATTGGATAAGATTAACCTGGATGATATTCAACCATCTACACGAAGGTACCCGGCCATTATTTTTCAACAGAAGCGAACGGCAGGCGATCAGATTCTACACGTTGAAGGACTGACACACTCATTACACGGTAATGTACTTTTCAAAAATCTCGAGTTCTTTGTTAACAAAGGTGATAAAATTGCCGTGTTAAGTAAGGATAGTTTGGCAATTACAACCTTGTTTCAAATTCTGGCAGGAGAGTTAAAACCTGATTCTGGAAGTTTTAAATTTGGCCAAACCATAACACCTGCTTATTTGCCGGTGAACAATGAAGCCTATTTTCAATCGGATGATAATTTGGTTGATTGGTTGCGTCAATATGCTGAAGAAGAAAATCGTGATGAAGTTTACATCCGCGGCTTCTTAGGCAAAATGTTATTTTCCGGAGAAGAAGTTTTTAAAAAATGCAGTGTGCTTTCGGGTGGTGAAAAGGTTCGATGCATGCTTTCACGGATGATGTTGGCCGGAGCCAACTTATTAATTTTGGATGAACCAACCAATCATTTAGATCTTGAATCCATTACGGCATTTAACAATTCGTTAAATGATTTCCCGGGTACGGTCTTATTCACCTCGCACGATCATGAGTTTACTCAAACCGTTGCCAATCGAATTATAGAAATAACACCCAATGGATTTATTGATAAGTTGATTCCTTATGATGAATACATTGAGAGTGAACAAGTAAAAGCACAGAAAGAAGCCTTGTACGCATAGCATTTACACCAAAAAAAGCTCCCTTTGAGGAGCTTTTTTTATATCATTTCATATACCCGCTAATCCAACAAGCCTAATGCTTTCATTCTCTTTTCAATGCGGGTAACTTGTGCAGTCATTTCAAGATCGTTGTAAATCATATATAAGCTATCTAATACCTTCCCCTCATCCGGGTTTAGCTTTTCACACCTTTCCCAATAAGGTAAAGCAACTCTCAATTCATCCTGATATTTTTTATCAAGATCAACTTTTTTCTTAAAGTCCTCTTTTGAATTACCAAGCTGGTTCATTTCAGCTTTAATTGCTTTTGCCTTGGAATAAATAACTTCCGCCAAGCCAATTTGAGGTTCAAAATATTTAGGATCCAATTTAATAGCTTCCTCATACCATTTTTGAGCATCGGTGGGATCATTCAATTCCATGCTTATGATACCTAAAAAGTAACGAGACTCTTTATCACTTGGATCTGCGGCCGCTTGCTTTTGCATGGCAGCCTTAGCCTCAGCTAGACGATTCATTTTTATGTACATATCCAATTCAAACTTTGGATATTCAGCATTACCTGGAAACTTTTTAACAAGATCCTGCGCCAAAGCAAGGGCTTTATCATTGTCCTTTAATTTATCGCGGTAAATACTAAATAGCATGATGTATGCATCAGTTGACTTTCCGCCTTTATCCTGATACTTTTTGATATAGCTAATTGCTTTTTCGTATTCCTCAGCTGCTGGTGCAAAAAATACTCCGGTATTCATTAAAACAGAGGTATCTTCCGGAATGAAGTACATAGTCTTCTCAGTAAAGGCGAATGCTTTCTTAAAATCTTTTTCATCTTGATACGCTAATATTGCCTTATTAAAATAAGCTTGAGCCAATATAGCATTTGCATCGTTAACCATAAGTGGCATCACGCCACCGGCATCGTTTATAAACGTTAGATCTCCTTTACCCAGAGCCTTCGCTTTATCAAAGGCTTCTTTGGCTACAGGAAAGCCTTCTGGTACTAATGATTTATATTTTTCAACTTTAGTGGTATCAATACCAGCATAGATTAGGCCTTTCAGGTACCACGCTTTCGCTGCATTCTTGCTTGGATTTCCTTTTTTGTCAATCATAAAATCATCGCTTGATGTTGTTGCATCAATGATTGCTTTTGCTTCGTCAAACTGGCCTGCCCGCAGCGCCTTCTCAGCATTATTTGTACTTGGCTTAATGGGCTTCTGAGCCAGTGAAGCAAACGGTATAATTCCGAGTAGTAAGATGGCTATCTGTTTCATATTAAAGTTTAGTTATGTTCTGGTTTGGTTTATTCTTCTATTGCTGGACTTTCCGGTTCTGTTAAATCTCCTTCTATTTTCTGTATTTTTTCAACCGATGAAATTGCATCGTCTTCATTCAATTTAATTAGTCGCACGCCTTGTGTAGCTCTTCCCATTACCCTCAACTCTGCCACACTAATGCGAATGCTTATACCCGATTTGTTAATGATCATTAAATCATCGTTATCAACTACACTCTTGATTGCAACAAGCTTGCCAGTTTTTTCAGTAACGTTAATCGTCTTTACACCTTTACCCCCTCGTCTGGTTATTCTGTAATCGTCAATGAAGGATCGTTTTCCATAACCTTTTTCGGAAACTACCAACAAGTTGGCATCTTCACGGGCAATGCAAATCATACCCACTACCCGATCTTCAGCCGATTCGAGTGTAACCCCTCTTACCCCTGAAGCCGTGCGACCCATCGGGCGTACGTCACTTTCGTTAAAGCGAACCGCCTTTCCCTCACTTTTTGCAATTATAATATCATTCTTGCCATTAGTCAATGCAGCATTCAATAAGCGGTCGCCTTCGTTGATGGTGATGGCCGTAATACCATTCGCACGAGGTCTTGAAAATGCCTCTAAAGAAGTCTTCTTAATTGTACCTCTTTCTGTGCATAGAATTACAAAGTTGTTATTGATGTACTCCTCGTCAGTAATGTTATTCACATTCAGCACGGCTTTCACCTTATCACCGGGTTCAATGTTCAATAAGTTTTGGATGGCACGTCCCTTTGAAGTTTTATTTCCTTCCGGGATTTCATACACTTTTTTCCAATAGACCTTACCAAACTCGGTAAAGATTAGTAGGTAGTTGTGTGCCTGCGCTATAAATAAGTTTTCGGTAAAATCATCTTCCTTGCTCGCAGCCGCCTTCGAGCCAATGCCTCCCCTGCCTTGAGTTCGATATTCAGAAAGTGACGTGCGTTTTATATAACCCTGATTTGAAATAGTAATTACCATCTCTTCATTCGGGATCATATCCTCCAGCGTTATATCGTCATCGCTATGAACAACTTCTGTTCTTCGCTTGTCTCCGTAGCGTTCTTTTATCTCAGTTAATTCATCTTTGATGATCCCCATTCGCAAGGCTTCGCTTCCCAATATTTCGTTAAGTTTCGCTATCAACAACTTAAGTTCGTTGTATTCATTTTGAATTTTATCACGCTCCAGTCCGGTTAACCGCTGCAAACGCATTTCCAGAATCGCCTTCGCCTGAATCTCAGATAAATTAAATTGTTTGATCAATCCTTCCTTGGCAATATCAGGGTCGGCTGAGTTACGGATTAATGTAATAACCTCATCTAAATGATCGAGGGCAATTAGATAGCCCTCAAGAATATGAGCTCTTTTTTCCGCTTCGTTAAGTTCAAACTTTGTTCTGCGCACCACTACTTCATGACGATGGTCAACAAAGTGAACAATCAAATCCTTGAGGTTAAGAATTTGAGGACGACCTTTTACAAGGGCAACATTGTTTACGCTAAACGCGGATTGTAGGGCAGTATATTTGAATAAGTTATTAAGAACAATATTTGGAATGGCATCTCTTTTCAAATCATAAACTACCCGGTAGCCATCTCGATCTGATTCATCGCGAAGGTCGCTTATGCCCTCAATCTTTTTCTCGTTAATCAAAGCTGCTGTCTTTTCAATCATCAGCGCTTTATTAACCATGTAGGGAACCTCGGTTACTACAATTTGATCGCGTCCATTTGCAGTCGTCACAATCTCCGCCTTGGCACGAACTACTATTCTACCTCTTCCCGTAAGGAAAGCTTCTTGAACACCCTGATAACCATAAATAACACCACCCGTTGGGAAATCGGGTGCGGTAATGTATTTCATTAACTCGGTTATAGTAATATCCTTGTTATCAATGTATTGAATGATACCATCTACAATTTCAGAGAGGTTATGCGGAGCCATGTTTGTGGCCATACCCACGGCAATTCCTGAAGAGCCGTTCATCAATAAGTTAGGAATCTTACCCGGTAAAACGGTTGGTTCAGTTAACGAATCGTCAAAATTGGATTGAAAGTCAACAGTCTCTTTGTTGATATCTGAAAGAAGTTCTTCAGCCATTCGCTTTAGCCGGGCTTCGGTATAACGCATGGCAGCAGGCGAGTCGCCATCGATGGAACCAAAGTTACCCTGGCCGTCAACCAACGTATAACGCAACGACCAATCTTGAGCCATGCGAACCATGGTATCGTAAACCGAAGAGTCGCCATGCGGGTGATATTTACCAAGCACCTCTCCTACAATCCTTGCCGATTTTTTGTGAGGTTTGTTATAGTTAACCCCTAACTCAAGCATTCCGTAGAGCACCCTGCGGTGTACAGGTTTTAAGCCATCACGCACATCGGGTAATGCTCTTGATACAATGACTGACATAGAATAGTCGATGTATGCCCCGCGCATTTCATCTTCTATATTGATCGGAATGATATTCTGTCTCGGGGGGAGATTACTTTCTTCAGCCACTTTTTACCTTTGGTTAAATGAGTTTTTTAAAACCTTTAGAAGGTATTAAAAACAAGTGTGCAAGGTAACTAAAAATGGGTAATTGTAATGCTAAATAAGGGTATCCGAAGTAGGATTTTCGTCTAAAATTCAGAAGAATCTTTGAGGGATTATTGATCGCTAATACGGATTCAATTTGCGCTTATTTTTACCCTTGTATTTGATCAGCTCAGGATGGTTTTCGCCATAGCCAGGGTTCTGTTTTTTGTAAAATGGATGCACCCTACTTCTGTATTCTTTATTGCCATGCGCATGGTTCATTTGAATCTTACAATCTTTATGGAAGCATCGCGGAAGTTCAGGAATTGAATAGGTAAGCCCTACTTGAAGATAGGCGGCCTTCATCTTATGCGCAATGGGGCTATCTTCACTACCTGGCAGTGTTAGTGTGTATTTTTTGAAATCAAAAGAAGGGCGTACGAATAAGCGCACATACTCTGAAAGTTCCCGTTCTGCAGTAACTCCTAAATTTAAATAGATACCCTTTTTAATGTTTTGATTATCAAAATTCTTGCCCGGTTTAAAACTTCCTATTTGCAAGTCGCCAGTAAATAAGTAATTGTCTATCCGATAAAATGACGCTCCTGCCATGCCGTAGTATTTCCGCATAAACCCCGTGGCATTGGCGGGTTGAAAGTTTTTTATTTTATCCGTAAAAGAAATGGGTTGAAACGTTCGAAGCGACATTAATTCGTAAGAGAGACCACCGCCAATCCTAAATCGTTTTAAAAACTCGTAATGGATGGAGAGATTTAAAGGAATATTAAAAGCCCGCCCTTTAAAACCAAGCTTGGCCGTATCGCCATTTACAATAAAACTTTCGGGTTGCACAGCAAGGGTATCGCGTGTTCCTTTATTTATCCAATTAGAATACATTGGATACATGGCGGTTCCAAGTCGATAAATACTTGGTGCTACTGAAGGGCGTTGGATAATTCCGAAGCTGTCTAACTTATGCCGTAAGAAGGTAGTTCCATAGCCTGTGCTTAGGCTAATCTTAAAATTTTTAAAGAGCGTTCGGGTGGTATTTTTCTTACGCTTGGCATAAATCGTCTCCAACGGAAAAGTAGGTTTTTCGTCATCTTGCGCCACCAAAACTAATGGACAAAGAAAACCTACGAGCAGACAAGATATGGCAAAGGTTCTTTTCAGGTCAAATTTCAATTAAAGGCTAAAGATAGCAGAGAGAAGCGGAAGGCGAAAATGACCATGAATTCAATATCCATAATTTGGGTACCCGCTTTCTAACGAACTAAAGGTGTGAAACAGTATTTGTCCTTGGCTTACCTCGTAAATAAATTCGCTTCTGTTAGAATTTCCACCGGCTCCTCCCAACTCTAAGGTAACTTTATTTTTACCCAAGGCTAATGGAATGCGGCTATAATAAATACTGTGCGGAAGGGTTTGCCAATTTCGGGTGTCTGCTTTTTCGGTAATCGTATTGATCATACCCAATACCGATCCTAAAACTTTGTCTTCCTGCCTCACCTCATGTTCAGTAACTTTTTTTAAAGCGAGACGAATAAGCGCTTTGCTTAATTCTAAGTTCATGCGCTGTTGTAAACTTTTAAAAGCAATCTTATTTACGTCTTCAAGGAGTTGAAGATCAATTTTGTTCCCTTCTATACTGATGGTAGCATTAGAATAATAGGTGGGTCGTTCAATATAACGCGGTAGGGCAACTCTAAAAAAATCAAGATTACTTAATCCATTCTTGTCTTGCTCATTATATCCTTCTAATGAAAATGGAAAGCTGATTTGTAAATCATTGTTGTTGAAATAAATAAAATTACCACTCCTATTTATTGCAAAGTTTATCCCCCATTCGGCTTTTATAGGGCTCAACCCATTATGCCAAAAGAAAATGAGCTCGCCACCTTCATGGGATTCATAGCGATATTCTGGCATCTCAAACTTATTTTTAAAAAAGTCGAAATCTTCGTTCAATCCACTAAGCCAGGCCGTGCGCAAAATATCTATCTTCAGTTGCTCAGGCATTGCAATCTGAAATAAGCGTTGATAATCTTCTTCATAGATTTCTGCGGCATTGCGGTAAGCAATAAATGCATTGTTGTAATCTTTGTCTGTTTCATAAATAATTCCCATTAAAGTATGAATGAATGCATCTCGTTGAAATTTGTTTTCATCGCTATACCGATCGCTTAATTGTTGAAGTCGAATATTAAGTCTTCGGCACTCTACCAATGCTTCTGAGGTTTTCCCCATCTTTAAGAAATTGAGTGCCTTGTAATACAGAAGCATAAGGTGTTCATGGTCTTCTCCTTTATACGTAGTGATGTTTGGATTAGTCAGGAATGAGGCTGCTTCATTCACATAGTTTATTCTATAGTCTTCCCCAAAAAGAAATGCCTTTTCAAAATATTCATTACTCTCGGCATAGCGGCCCAACATAGAAAGAACCAAGCCTGTGTTGACATTAAAAAGAAACTCACGCTTACCCTTTGCTTCGGTTGAGTTTGCATGGAGGCTTGCTAGCGCATCATTCAGATTACCTTGCTCAAACTCTTTATTGAAACTATAATTGGCTTGATAGTAGTTGGCACACGAACTCACCAACATCACAAAAAGTATGGCTATGATTTTTGAGTTGTTGATTTTTACCCTAGCCATAGTGAGTAAAGATTCTGATTTAATTTTTTATATACTTCTTGATTTCCTGCTGTCCATACCAAACCCGTTTATTGGTTTCCATATCGGTAAGAAAAAGGGTGGTCACATAGTTAACAACTCGATTTTTATTGTACACATCGGTCTCCGAAGTCATTTCTCCAAACAACATCAGGTTGGCGCCCACCTCTTTGCCCCATTGAGCCATGGTGGCAGGATCAGAAAAATCTTGTTGTTGCGCGCGTTCTTCACGCAGCTTGTCGCGAAAGACATCTGACTCTACAAGATCGGCTAAGCCTGAATTGAAAATAGCTAATTCAAATTTCTTGATGTAGTTAGTAGCGTCAATGTGTTCACTTGTTCGATTTTTGATTTGCCCAACAATGATTGTCGGCTTCTTACCGAGCGCCTCCGCATACTCTTTGAATTTTGAACTTCCCAACAAATCGGTCGTCATTTTGTCGGCAACTTGGCGCGAGTCTGAATCATTCCACCGACCACTTAAATCAATTTGTTGGCTGGGATCAATACGCGAAACAGAGCGGGCGCAGGAAGTGATTATAAAAATAAGTACTAGTAAGTAGAAGAATCGCATGGAATTAATTACGATTTACGAGTTTAGATTTACGAATTATGGAATCAAGCTATGTGATCTATGTTCCTATGTGTTTAGTTTAGCATTAATCCAAAAATTCAAGCCAGTTATTGAATTGCTTTTAGATCTTTAATTACAGATTTAGGATCACTTGATGCAAACACAAAGTTACCAGCTACCAGAACATTTGCGCCTGCATCAAGCAAGGGTTTTGCATTTTGATGATTAACTCCACCATCAATTTCAATCAATGCTTTTGAATTTCTTTCAGCAATCAATTGTTTTAGTTCTGCTACTTTCTGAAATGTATTTTCAATAAACTGCTGACCACCAAAACCCGGATTAACAGACATTATGCAAACTAAATCAATATCGGCAATTATATCTTTAAGTTGATCAATACCCGTATGGGGATTTACAGCCACTCCGGCTTTCATTCCTACTGCTTTTATCTGTTGAATGGTGCGATGCAAATGAATACTTGCTTCAATATGAATGGATAAAATATCGGCTCCGGCTTCTTTAAAGGCTTCAACATAGCGCTCGGGCTGAACGATCATTAAATGAACATCGAGCGGTTTCTTTGCATGCTTTTTAATTGCCTTAATAACCGGAATGCCAAACGAGATATTCGGAACAAAAATGCCATCCATCACATCGACATGAATCCAATCGGCCTGACTTTCATTTAGCATGAGTACTTCACGTTGCAGGTTAGCGAAATCAGCTGCTAAAATGGAGGGCGCAATAATAGGCTTCATTTAATATGATTTTATAAACATTCGTGTACAAAGATAAGCGAAGCAGTTTATAATTTAACAATTCGGGCGGTGGCCGTGTTGTTTCCGGATGTTACCCGAACGAAATAGATACCTGCTTTAAATTGTGAGATGTCATACTCAAATGGATTGTTGGCCCAATCAATTTTTAATGTTGACTCAGCAACCCGGCTACCCTGCCTATCAAAAATTAAAATCTGCACAGGCGAATCGAGTGGTTGCTTCAGTTTGATAATAAACCGATCACCGGTAACGGGATTGGGGTAAATAGAAATTACTTCTGTCTCAGCTAAACTTTCAAGATAATTTACAATCGCACGAAAGTGTGGCAACCCATAACCCATTTGATTGTTGGGTGCTGAAGCTAACGTTGCCGACATTACCATGGCATCATGTAGTTCATTGGCAGTAAGTGTTGGAAACGCTTGCCAAACACCGGCTACCAGGCTAGCAACTAAAGGGCTTGCTAACGAGGTACCACTGGCTGTACCTAATGAGCCGCTTGGTTTAATAATACTTGTGCCCGACCCCAATGCCACAACCTCTGGCTTGAAGCGTCCGTCTGCCGTGGGGCCTTTGGAACTGAATGAGCTTAAATTGCCAACGCTGTTAATCGATCCAATCGCTAAGATTCCAATGGCATCGGCTGGTGGCGTTACAAACTTCCATGAGTTGGAGCCTTCGTTGCCAGCACTGCAAACTACCATCATTCCTTTTTCAATTGCTTTGCGCGATGCTTTTGTAATGAGCGCAGTATGTCCATCGAGGTCAGCGATTTTATAATCCATCGATGATTCGTCAAACTCATTGTAACCCAATGAAGAATTAATAACATCCACCCCTGCACTATCGGCCCGCTCGGCCGCAAACGTCCAGTTGTATTCTTCAACCCTATATTCGCTGGCATCATCTTCGGTAACATAAAGAAAGTAGTTGGCTTTGTAGGCGCCACCTGTATATGTTCCTGCCGAGTAAGCTGCCATTACAGATAAGACCTCGGTGCCGTGGTCATCCCCGGAAAATACGGCCGTGCTATTTTTAACAAAATTAAATGTTTGCTTTACGCGATTCTCTGAAAATAAATCTGCAAAGGGGGAACTTACATTTACGCCTGTAAATCCGCTATCAAAAACCGCAATGGAAACGCCTTCACCCCGATAGCCCTCTGCTTGCATTTCATCAATGCCTATTTGTTGGAGTTGAAATTGATTAGCGGGTTGATCGGCAGAAGAATTTTTACGCTTCTTTATTTTAGAAACACGGCCACCCATAAGTTTACTTCCGGGTGCAACTAAAACTGATTCGATAACAAAAGGCAGCGCATTTACGGAAGTAAGTGTTGCTTCATCTGTTTCGATTAGCACACCATTAAACCATTTGGATGCAAAATACGTGTTGGCACCGGTGTTTTTAACTTGCGTTACATAGTCAGGATTTACAGGTAAATCTTCTTCGGTAATAATAATGTTTTGCTTTTGCCTTCGCGCAATACTTTTTTCATTAAGAAATTGAGAAGGATTTGTAATTGTATAAGGCGTGCCGACTTTATCTTTAAATGAAACAAAATATCGGTTCACTTGCCCATGAACTCCGGCCGATACAAAAAGACAAAAGATAATTAGCTTACTGCGAAGCATACGATTTTAGTATTTGAATCACTCTAACTCCTTTATCTACTTTTTGTTGCCCGAGGCAATCTGGAGTAGAGCAATATTCCAATTGGTTAATTTCTTTGTATACCAAGCCAACATTACGAGCATAAATTTCTTTGCGTTCATCTTTGCCAACTATCGCATCTACAAAACTATTTTGATTAACGGTGGCTGTCTCAGAAAAATCCAACCCTGTTGATAGAGATACTGACTGGTCGAATTCAAAAACATGATAAACATCGCTGTTATTGTCATTAAAGAGATTACCATGGTTTGGTAAATTATTAAATTCATTTCCATCCCACTTCCCTCCTTCGAATAAAGGAAATGCAAGTTTTACAAACGATACATTACTTTCATTTTGAATCAATCTATTGCCACTAACTTCTGCTGTCCACGTTTCAAAGCTTTCCCAGGAATCAATCTCTGAAGCTCTCTTCTCACGCTTTAGCGTGAAGGTATACCCCCCGTTGATATTTTTAACGGAATCTATAACTGTTGCTCGAAGTTGATAGTTAGTTACTTCGGTTGCGGATTGAATAATAGCCGTTTCGGTTACTTCATAAACCCAACTATCGCCCGTGTGTAATGGAAAAAAATCTAATCCAATATCGGTACTGACCGGATCTTCATCTGAGCAGCGGATAAATAGACAAAATAAAGTTAAAGATAGAAAAATTGGAAGGCGTCTGACCGCTCTAAGCGGTCTGACGCCTGTTGATATAGTTACTTGTTTAACTTTAGTTGGCACCATTTAGAACTAATTCATTTCAAAGTTATTTTTTCTTTTTGATATTTGAGCCATGTCGTTAAAAACCAAAGTAAAAGCCGGAAACATTACCAATCTGAGCGATGCCCGCTATTGTGCTGGCATGGGTGTAGATTGGTTGGGTTTTCCTAGTGATCGTATTGATGCCAAAACCTTCGCTGAGATAACCGGTTGGGTCACCGGACCGCAGTTTATTCTCGAATTGAGTGCCGGGTCAATCTCTGAATCCCTTGGGGAATACTCAGTCGACTTTCTTCAGATTGATTATACCCAGTTAAAAGAAATTCAAAACGTTTCCAACGCAACATTTATTGTAAAACTTTCATTGTCAGATTGGGTAAATGCAAAAGCTACGATCAGCAAAAACATTGATCGGATTTCATTCCTTCTTCTTACCGATTTAAATAAAAGTGCTTCAAGCAATCAAGATACCATAGATGAGATACAATCTTATGCCGACATCTTCATTGAATTGGATTCATGCAATTATACTTTAGAAGAGGTTCTCGATTTATCGGTTTCAGGTATTGGTATCTCCGGCAATCAGGAATTAAAACCCGGACTGAAAGATTATACAGAATTGGCAGATGTGTTGGAGAGATTGGAGGTGGATTAAATCCTTGTTCCGGAGTTCGACATTGCAAATGTTGAACAACTTTTAGGCTATTCATGCTTAAACCGGAACCTTAGGTATTTAATCTTTTCGCCCTTCGCTGCAAACATTTCTTCGTATCTGGTTTTAATATCGTAGCATTCCGGCCTGAGATGTGATTCATACAAATCATGTGTGTATTCAAAATCAAGCATATCGTTACGATAGCCAAGTTCTTCCAACGTGAAATTGAATAAATCGGTATTATCAGTTTTAAAACGAAAGAAGCCACTTGGTCGCAGTATTTTTTTATACATATCGATATAGCGACTGCTTGAAAGTCTGCGCTTGATATCGCGTATGCGCGGACGTGGATCTGGAAACGTTAGCCAGATTTCTTCTACTTCGCCAACCTCAAAAAAACTTTCGGTAAAAAGAATTTCCGTACGCAAGAAAGCTACATTGGCAAGTTGCTCTTCAACTGCCCAGGTGCTACCCTTCCAAAGGCGATCGCCTTTCTTATCAACCCCAATATAATTCCTGTTAGGATTTTGACGCGCCATGCCTACACTATACTCTCCCCGACCGCAGGCAAACTCAACAGTAATCGGATTATCGTTCTTAAAATAATCCTGATTCCACTTGCCTTTAATCTTCATGAAAATATCCTTACCCGGCTCAATCACATTTTCGCGGGTTGAAATTATTTCGAATCGTTTTAATTTACTTTTCACAGGTTTTCTATTTCAGCAATAACAAAGGTACTACCCGCTATCAAGATTAAATCATCAGCGCTACTGTTTTTACGCGCAACACTAATAGCGGCATTCACATCTTCAACAATAACACCCTTCAGCCCTGTTGAAATTGCTTTCTCATAAAGTTCTTTTGCAGGCAATGCTCGTGGCAAAGATGCCTCACAGAAATAATAAGATGCATCTTTTGGCAATAAAGCTAAGATCGTACTAATGTCTTTATCTTTTACAACTCCTATTACCCAATGCAGTTTGTTATGTGGTGTTTCTTTTAGTTGATTGATTATTTCAGTAATGCCGGCTTCGTTATGCCCAGTATCACAAATAGTCAACGGATTTTCACTTAGCGTTTGCCAGCGACCTTTGAGACCCGTTAGTGTTACAACGTTTTTTAATGCAGATAATAGTTGATCATCTGTTATTGAAAAGCCGAGGTTATTTAATTCGTCTACAGCACTTAACACCCCTTTAATATTTTTAGCCTGATAGATTCCTAACAAGTCAAGTTCTATGGATTGTCGTTTTCCATTGCTCACAAGATCAAACCTACCTGGACTAATTCTGTTGACAGCATACTGATCAGCTGCAATAGTCAACTTACTTTTTGTTTCCCTGGCTTTCAATTCAAATACTTCGATTACCTCCGGCTGATTTTCACTAATAACAACTGGCACGTTTGGTTTAATTATACCAGCTTTTTCACTTGCTATTTTTTGAAGGGTATCGCCCAATAGATCTTTATGATCCCAACTGATATTGGTAATAATCGAAAGTATAGGTGCAATCACGTTAGTAGAATCTAACCGGCCACCCATGCCTGTTTCTATGATAGCAATGTCAACGGTATGTTGCGCAAAGTAATCGAATGCCATGGCTACCGTAATTTCAAAGAAAGAAGGTTTTATCTTTTCAATTTCAGGTTTAATCCGTTCAACAAAATCGACAACAAATCCTTTATTTATTTCTTTACCATCAATGCGGATGCGTTCTGTAAACTCTTTTAAGTGCGGGGAAGTATACAACCCTGTTTTATATCCAGCGGTTTGAAGTATAGCGGCCAACATGTGCGAAGTACTCCCCTTGCCGTTTGTTCCTGCTATGTGAATTGTTTTAAACTTCTGGTGTGGATTGCCCAATGCTTCACATAACTTCACTGTGTTAGTTAGATCGGGTTTATAAGCTGCCGATCCCACGCGCTGAAACATGGGGAGATTATTATACAAGTAAGTAAGCGTTTCAGAATAAGTCATAAAGCTGGCCGCGAAATTATAGCTTACCAAGCTGAAATAAAAAAACCCTGCTTAATGCAGGGCTTCAAATAAATCAATAAAGGTTACTTGTTATTTGCCAAGCTTAATTATTTTAAATCCAGCTGAGATTTGAAATACCTGATTCTTTGTCTGTTGTAAACTTGGGTCGTTATTTATTTTACTTAGACCCAAATTATACCTGGCATCTAATGTAAGGCCAAATGGAAGATCCCAACCTAAGCCCAACGCAACACCAAAATCAGACTTTTTATAAATGTCTTTAGCGTCTTGGGTTGTTGTTATTCCTTGAACTGTCTGTTTTAATTGGCCACCCGATAGAAATCCAAACTGAGGCCCAGCTTGAATATTTATTCCAGCTACTGTATAAAGTTTCAAAATAATTGGAATGTTGATGTAGTCGAAGTTCGCTTCGCCATCACCAGAATTAAACTTAATGTTTGAACCTTGCTTGGAAAACAGGAGTTCAGGTTGTATGCCCACTTTAGTAAACTTAAACAAAGCAAATGCTCCGGCATGAAAACCGGTTCTGTTTTTGTAATTTTCACCAACACTTGATTTCGTATCAATATTGGCAAAATTTGGTCCACCCTTAATACCAAGGGCAAATTGCATTTGCGCAAAAGCTGTTTGCGCAAAACTTAATCCCACTAAAACAACGATAATACTGAGTATTCTTTTCATATAAGTATTTAGTTTTTTCTCCTATTAGCAAAGATAAGGCCGAACTACAAGATTAAACGTTATTGTGTAGATTTTAGTATGATGGTAAATCCGCCCATGATGAAGAGGCCACTGGTTGTTGATTTAGGATTAGTGTCATTCGTTTTATCTTTCTGTGTATTCGAGTAATACCCAATCATGGGTTCAAACAAAACAGTATCGCTTATACGAGCCGCATAGCCAAGACCAAGTCGATATTGAGAGACAGAAACCTTTGTGGTCGAAGTGCCATTCCCAGAATCAAAAGTGTCTTTGCGACCGCCAAAACCAAATTGGCCATGTGCGAAAAGACCTTGGTCGAGATAATAGCGCACTAAAGGACCGAACAATACTGAACTTTGTGTGGATTTATAATTGCTCGGTGCTCCTGTTTTACCGGTAGAGTTATCGTACTCAACACTTGCACCAACTACAAGATTATCAGCTGCAAGATAACCTGCCCAGGGAATCAAGGAGAACGAAGTGCCTGTGGAGTTTGAGTCTTTATACTTTTGAGTGTAAAAACTGAAGCTTCCGCCCCCTATTACCGAACCTGCTTTAAGAAATTGAGAATACCCTACAGTGGTGATTCCTGCAAGGAACATTAGTAGAATTGTCTTTTTCATAATAGTTGAGTTTTTATTGTAATACAAGTTAAACAAATAAATGAATCCTTAATAAAGGTAGGTTGAATCAGATCCCAAGTTCTGGATTCTTTCCCTTAATAGTGCGATAAAATTCAATCAGGTAATTTAAATCCTGTTCTTGATTTTCGGTTGGATAAAAAGGCTTTCCAACAACGATCGTCTTTCTTTCAAAATCAAAACCACAGGGTATGATAGGAACTCCTGCACCTTTTGCAATAAAATAAAATCCGGTTTTAAATTTATCAACTTTTTTACGCGTTCCTTCAGGTGCTAAGGCTAACACAAACTCTTCATGAGCATTAAAAATATCAACAACTTGTTGTACCATATCCTGATGCTTCGATCGATTAACCGGATAACCCCCTAACCATCTGAAAAACCATCCGAATGGAGGTTTAAAAAGAGAATCTTTTCCAAGAAACTTAGCTTTCTCAATTTTTAAAACACTGCGGGCTAAAACTCCAACAGGAAAATCCCAATTACTGGTATGGGGTGCAACCGCAATAATATATTTCTTAAACTCAGGTGAAAAACTACCTTCTGTTTTCCAGCCCCACATTTTAAAAATCAATATGGCAATTGCTCGAAACATTAGACTAACAAATCTAAAAGTTTATCATCAGCCAAATATGGAATTGTAACTTTCATTGATGGTGAGATTTCTTTTTCAATGGCTGACAACGCACCTTCATTGCGAGCCCAAGCTCTGCGAGCAATGCCATTGTTAACATCAAAATACAACATATTTTTCAATTTTCGTGACGCATCATCTGAGCCATCAAGCAACAAACCAAAGCCACCATTGATTACTTCTCCCCAACCAACTCCCCCACCGTTGTGAATGGATACCCAGGTTGCACCGCGAAACGAATCGCCAATCACATTATGAATTGCCATATCAGCTGTAAAGCGTGAACCATCATAAATATTTGATGTTTCCCTATACGGACTATCTGTACCTGATACATCATGATGATCGCGACCTAATACAATCGCACCAATTTTATTTTCTTTAATAGCTTGGTTAAATGCTTCCGCAATTTTTATTCGACCATCAGCATTGGCATATAAGATGCGTGCTTGCGAACCCACCACTAGCTTATTTGTCTTTGCAGATTTTATCCAATGAATGTTGTCATTTAACTGCGATTGAATTTCGGATGAAGCCGTTGCAGCAATTCTTTCTAAAACTTCGGCAGCCAGTTGATCCGTATAATCAAGATCGCTTTCCTTGCCCGAAGTGCACACCCAACGAAAAGGACCAAAGCCATAATCGAAACACATAGGTCCCATAATATCTTGTACATACGATGGATACTTAAAGTTGATATTATCGGTTGCCATTACATCAGCTCCAGCGCGAGAAGCCTCTAATAAAAATGCATTTCCATAATCAAAGAAGTAGGTCCCTTTAACCGTATGTTTATTAATGGCGTCCGTTTGTCTTCTTAGCGATTGCTGAACTTGTTTTTTAAACTCATCTGGATTATTAGCCATCAATTGATTTGACTCTTCATACGAAAGTCCGACCGGATAATAACCGCCTGCCCAAGGATTGTGCAAGGAAGTTTGATCGGAGCCCAAATCAATAAAAACATTTTCCTCATCAAATTTTTCCCATACCTCTACAATATTTCCTTGATAGGCTATGGATATAATTTCTTTCTCGACTTTTGCTTTTTGAACCCGAATAACTAATTCATCAAGATCGCCAATCACCACATCAACCCACTTCTGCTCAAATCTTTTTTGAGTAACCTTTGCATTGACTTCAGCAATTACAGTAATGCACCCGGCAATGTTTCCCGCTTTTGGTTGAGCACCACTCATACCCCCTAAACCAGAAGTCAAAAAAAGTTTACCAGCTAAACCTTCACCGTGTTTTGAAATTTTACGGCCAGCATTTAAGATGGTGATGTTAGTACCATGCACAATTCCTTGTGGCCCTATGTACATATAACTTCCGGCTGTCATTTGTCCATATTGGGTAACGCCTAGCGCATTAAATTTTTCCCAATCATCTTGCTTCGAATAATTCGGAATCATCATGCCATTGGTTACAACAACCCGAGGTGCTTCTTTTGACGAGGGAAACAAACCCATTGGGTGGCCTGAATACATGTGTAGCGTTTGCTCATCGGTCATGCTTGCCAGGTATTTCATGGTGAGCAGATACTGAGCCCAATTTTGAAACACCGCACCATTGCCACCGTATGTAATCAACTCATGTGGATGTTGAGCTACAGCAGGATCAAGATTATTCTGAATCATTAACATGATCGCACCAGCCTGTTGAGATTTGAATGGATAGGATGCTAACGATCGCGCATGCATTTCATAGTCGGGGCGAAACCGATGCATGTAAATACGGCCATAGGTTTGAAGTTCGTTAAAAAATTCAGGAGCAAGAACTTCATGATGCTTTGGATGGAAATACCTCAGCGCATTCCTGACTGCGAGTTTTTTCTCTTCCTTTGTAAGGATGTCTTTTCTTTTAGGTGAGTGGTTAACAGAAGTCTGATAAGGTTTAGCTTGTGGCAACTCATCTGGGATGCCTAATAGAATTAGCGCTTTAAATTTCTCTTCGGTCATGACTTCGCTACTTTATTAAAATGATGCGGAAGAAAATTATCTTTTGTAAACCGATAACTGAAATCAAAAATTTCCTGGGCTTTGCTAAGATTCAAACTGCTAAAGCGATCCATGCGTGGCGGTTCTATAAACGTATCGCACAATCCCCTACTCACTTCGGTGTTTGCATGAATGGTAATTAGTAGACTACGCTCAACTACCAATTTGATATTCGTTGTATCGAAATCGGGACTAATGTGATTGCAATGAGAGCCAACAATAAAATCACATTCCGATCGGATTGGCTTTACCGGCAGGTTATCTAACAAGCCACCATCCACATACAAATTTCCATTTATTGTGATGGGATTGAAAATTGCCGGAATGCAACAAGAGGCCATAATAGATGTTGCCAATTCGCCTTCGGTGAAATAATGAATCTTTCCTTTCCGAATGTCAGTTGCGGCAACGGTCAACGGAATTTTGAATGCTGAAAAATTATTTTCGGGAATAGATTTAATCAACACCTCTTTTAAACCATCCAGGGAAAGCAAACCGGTCCACGCAAAAGCCGGACGCACGGATTTAAAGATGCTTAGGTTCTTAATTAGATCGAAAATTTGTTCGGGCTTTAAACCATAAGCATAGAGTGCGCCCACAATAGAACCAGCACTGGTTCCAGAAATGCAATCGAACTTGATTTCCATTTCATCCAACGCTTTCAACACTCCTAAATGCGCAATGCCACGCGCACCACCACCGGATAATACGAGGCCACGCTTCATAAAATTTCGTTGAGACTAAATGTACGATCCACCCTTACACCCTTCTCTGTATTTTTAACCGTGCAGCATTCGTTAACAGCATCGTGTTCTAAAAACAAAACATACTTATTATCGGCAGCTTCTTTTAAAAACTTAGCTTTCTCCTCTAATGTTATAAGAGGTCGGGTATCGTAACCCATAACATACGGCAACGGAATATGACCAACCGAAGGCAGCAGATCGGCCATAAAGCAAATAGTATGTTCCTTATATTTTATTTTAGGAATCATCATCTTATCGGTATGACCCGAGACATAAACGATCTCCATAAACTTAAATGGCGATGGATGTTTATCTGAAATAAATTTCAACTGACCACTTTCTTGCATGGGTAAAATGTTCTCCGACAAAAAACTTGGTTTCTCTCTTGGGTTTGGTTTTGTTGCCCACAGCCAATGATCTTCATTACTCCAATACGTTGCTTCCTTAAACGTGAGTCCTAATTTCTCATTTTCTTTTTTCACGCCACCCCCACAATGATCGAAATGCAAGTGCGTGAGAAACATATCCGTAACATCATCTGTGGTATAACCATGCGCGTTTAATGATTTGAGTAGAGAATCATTTCCATGTAAATAATAATGGCTGAAAAATTTTGCGTCTTGCTTATCTCCCAATCCATTATCGATAAGCATGAGTGTGTCACCATCTTCAATTAATAAACATCGCATTGCCCACGAACAAAGATTGTTCTCATCAGGCGGATTAGATTTTTGCCAGATTGATTTTGGAACAACGCCAAACATAGCGCCACCATCCAACTTAAAAAAACCAGTATTGATTACATGTAGCTTCATAGTTCGAATTCAAAGGTTCGAGGCTTGAAGTTAGCAACCATTAGGGTAGTTAGGAAATTAAGAGCATTAAGGTTTTATTTCTTAATGGTAAGGGAATTACTCCTTCACCACACCCATCGCGCAGAATTTTTCGATGCGTTCGTTAATGCGTTCTTGCGCAGATTTTTTATTTAACTCATGAAAGGTTTCCATTATCACCCGCTTTACTTCATCGGCCATAGCTTTCACATTAGTATGCGCACCACCTAAAGGTTCTTTTACCACGCCATCAATCAACTTAAGGGTATGCATATCCTTTGAAGCCAACTTGAGTAATGCAGCCGCTTGCTCTTTAAAATCCCAACTGCGCCACAAAATGGCCGAACAGTTTTCCGGAGAGATTACCGAGTACCACGAGTTTTCTAACATAAGCACGCGATCGCCAATAGCAATACCCAACGCCCCACCCGATGCACCTTCACCAATCACAATACAGATTACAGGTACTTTCAACATAAACATTTCTTTCAGGTTGCGCGCAATGGCTTCCCCTTGTCCGCGCTCTTCAGCTTCCAATCCTGGAAAAGCTCCTGGCGTATCGATAAATGTTACAATGGGTTTATTAAACTTCTCAGCAATCTTCATCAGGCGAAGTGCTTTGCGATAACCCTCAGGATTTGCCATCCCAAAATTTCGCATTTGCCGTTGCTTGGTGTTGCGGCCTTTCTGCTGACCAATCAACATAAAAGTTTGACCATCAATTGTGCCCAAGCCACCAATCATTGCTTTGTCATCACCTACCGTGCGGTCGCCATGCAACTCAATAAAGTCGGTAGTGATTTCGTAAATGTAGTCTTGCGTGTATGGTCTATCAGGGTGACGGGATAACTGAACCCGCTGCCAGCCCGTAAGGTTTTCAAATGTTTCTTTCTTCAGGTCGGTAATCTTCTTCTCCAACGCTTCAACTGCTTTCTTTACCGAATCATCACTTCCATCTGCCAGGTGTTTCATATCAGCAAGCTTTCCTTCCAATTCAGCAATAGGCTTTTCAAAATCCAACAAATTCATGTTTGCCCTGGGTTAAATACTTAAGGGTACAAAATTAAGAGAATTTTGAAAATGAGGCTTTTTGCGCAAGAAAGACCCCGAAATAGAACATTTATCATCCACTGGAACGCGGGGATTTAAAATAAAAAATCCCTGCAGCCGAAACTACAGGAATTATGATTATGAGTTGGTTAACTCGTGTCTCTTAAAGTATCAAAATCACTATTACGATTGCTTCTATCAACAGCGCATTGATTAATCCTTTCAAAAAAAGCGGTTTCATTTCCATCGTGTTATAGTTTAACACTTCAAACATAAATATTGTGTTTATGTTAAGAAATTGATTCCCGACAACTGGAATATTTTGCCGATGTGGTGCTTAAATGGGCTTTTAATGCAACCGGTTGCTATAGCTTTAGAAACTTGGGCGGCCCTGCCTGCTAGCGCTCAAACCCAACACCCGCAGGCCGGGCTGTTTGCTGCAAGTCCTCGCCACCACGCACAAGCCACGCTGCTGTGGGCTTTCCGCTGCCATCCCTGCCGCGAGTTTTTAGTTATACTAATAATGGCATTACTAGCCAACGGTTAAGGCGTCAGACCGCTTTTTGTTTTCCGCCCAAGTTGGTGTTCTTCACCAACTTGCATGATGTGCCAGGAAGTTTTGATTGGATTTTATCCAATTGAAAAAAAATCTTACCAACAGTTAAGGCGTCAGACCGCTTTTTGTTTTAGATATAAAGCGGTCAGACGCCTCTGGTAATTCTTGATCGGCAAACTATAACTGTAAACTTAATTGATCATGCTTGTTGGTGAATCTATAAGCCATGTCAACGCGCAACACCAACAGGGGCTGGGGAGCCATTTATCTCATTCTGCTATGTTTCTTTTTGTCCTAATTTTTTTTATTCTTCTGTTCATTCATTTAATTCCATACTACTTATTACTTCTGTCCTCGCTTTGCGCGGAGTCCCTGCTCTGCTCATTCCCACACTCCCGGAGACTCCGCTGAGAAGGAGAATGGAACCCAATAAGAAATGAAACCATTATCATTAGAATCACATAGTAAACTATACTAAGACTGGGATCAAGATTCGGTGGCAGAAGCCCTGAAGGTGATTCATGATAAGTCTGCCAAATAATTTTAATAAAGACAGCTACTATAACCAGGATGCGCCAATATGAGATTTCTAAATTCGTAACCTTAATATCAACGATTCTATCAATGCATAACACTAAAAGAATGGAGAAAACTAAAACATGTGCTACTCGCCCAATAATTAAGGAATCATAATCAATTGTAAATACAGTCGATATTACTAACAATAAGTAAAACACAATTCGAAGTGCTTCGCGAGTTGATTTAACCATAAATCATATTCTTATTTTGTAACGTTTCCATAATGCTTGGTATGATATTCTGGAGATATTTCAATTGTACCACTAATCTCAAAGGCCGCCCCCTGTTATTGTTGGTCGCCTGACTTCGCTTGACCAACAATCCTCAAACTCTTAACACATTACAACTCTTATTTCTAAGCAGAGTTACCCGCCTCGGGAACCCTGCGCTTTCATAGCTCAATTTACTTCGTTAAATCAACATCTTCAAGTTCAGTATAATTTGTAACTACATAAACACCTTTTTAATCTGTCGCATAAAAATTTGCGGAACTGTGTTTGTAATCACATTCATCTGCAACTAAACTCCAAACGCCCCTGCAAGGATTCATTTCTACGCAGAGTTACCCGTCTCGGGAACTCTGCGCTTTCTATCGTGCTCGTTCACGCATGACATGGTACAAGATGTAGTTTGACATGGTGCTCGTTCACGTATGACATGGTACAAGATGTAGTTTGACATGGTACTCGTTCACGTATTACATGGTACAAGATGTAGTTTGACATGGTGCTCGTTCACGCATGGCATGGGGCAAGATGTAGTTTGACATGGTACTCGTTCACGTATGACATGGTACAAGATGTAGTTTGACATGGTGCTCGTTCACGCATGACATGGTCAAGATGTAGTTTGATAAAGTTAATTCTCAGGCGGAGTCCTTGTCCAAGTTGTTGTTTTTCAACAACTTGGACGCCTCGCCAAGAAGTTCTGATTTAAATCTATTTAAAAGATAAATGTTTTAAGTCTATATCTGCAGAGAGTCTCCGAAAACTCACTCTCCTGAAAAGCAAAAAGCCTCACTTTTGTGAGGCTTTTAAGCGGTCCGGACGGGACTATTGAAATATAGCTAACCAATTCAAATTAACCATTTTATTAATGTTCTACGGTGAATTGGTCAATATATAGGTCAAGGTTTAGAAGGACGTAATAATATTTAAAAGGTTAAACAATTTAAACCAAAAAAAAATCATGGTAACAGCAAAAGGAAACGGAGACGAGGTCTCAATCGAATTTAAGTTAATCGGTGGTGGCTCGCGCCTGGCATCAATTCAAAGAGCTTTGATGCTTGGAATCGAACTGATCGGAGCGAGCGAAGAGCATGGAGGCGATGAGGAATTTAGGAATGCAGTTGGAGAACTTTCCGAATTGCTCAAACAAAGTATGCTAAATGATTCTCAGATGAATATTGCATTGGGGGGCAAGGCATACGCAGATAAGAGCTAAAATAAAAAACGGTTTGCTTACGTATTTAGGCAAACCGTTTTACTCTTAAAGAATTTCAAATTTATAGCCGTTGATGTTTCGTGTGGCCTTACTGAAACTCACACCAATGGCAATTATATCCTTGTTCTCAACTAAGAATTTACTCGCATAATCTTTTTCCTTAATCTGGCCTAAAGCCTCATCGCTTAAATCTTTCTCACTATCAAATTTGAATTCAATAATGTAGATAGTGTCAGTAAATCTAATCACGGCATCAATCCTTCCAATGTTTGTCGACTCCTCTGCAATTACTTCAAACCCCAATAGTCTTAAAATCAAATGGACATTAGAGTGGAAATATCCCTCCTGAATTTTAGTTATTGCATACGAAACTGATGAGAGAATGCTCTTCAAAATATTTATGAAGTCGGGAATATTGCGGGTAATTAGTTTGTATCGTAATTCTTGATACGGAACCAAAGCATCATCTCGATCGTAAATTTGTTTTGCATAGTCAATCATTTGCACTATTTCACTTTGAATCTCGAGCGTATCTGTTACAACGTAGAATACATTCGCTCCCTTATTATTTTGATCTAGTAATTTTTGATTTTCAAGAAGGTATTTCTTAAAACCAGTCAAAGACGCGAACAAAGAATCAGGCGTTGGAAATTTTTGAGGGATTAATTGCTTCCCATAATAAAGATCTTCTATCATGCTATGTATCGTAATAATCAGATCCATAATCTTCGTCCCATCCTTGAGCTGATAAACTCCTGTATGCCTATCCCTGTGTGTTGTCCTGTAGAAAATGTCGATGCGTTCGAATCTCGTTGAGAAAAAATCATAGAGATACTTTTCGATTCGCTTTACTTTGTCCATCTCTTTTAATTGGTTAACAAGGTGATCTTTGAATATGTGAAATACTGTGTGTTGGCAAAACCATAAAGAGTAAATTGTTTAATCAAATGCTGCATACGGCTTGCCATGATACTCTTTACTCTTAGAATTCCTTTTCAGAATTATTGAATACTTATCTTCAATATCGTTTGAATACAATAACCATATTTTAGTACTCAAAACTTGCTTAAATACAATTTGTCTAAAAGACTGTTCACGATTTACTATTAAGAATGACGAATCCCTTTTTATATGATTAATCATTTCCAGTTTTTTTTCTGGTCTTATGTATAAATAGATTTCCATCTGCTGACCTCTTTTTAAATATATTGGTTCGAACGGTTTACGATAGAAAATACTTTCAGGGTTAAATTCACCTAGTATCTCAAACGACTCTACTTTTGCAGAATAGTCACTTATATTTTCTACCAAAAAAATAACTTGATCTGCATCTGGTTCTTTTAAAGATGTATTGATAGACAGGCACTCAGCTCTAAACGAAGGAACAATTTTAATTTTGTGTTCTCTTATTGAAATTTCTAGGGCGTTGTTTGCAATTTTATTTGCCTGTTCAGCTATGCTTAATGATTTTAAACTACTTAATGAATTGGAACAGAAAACCAATATTGAAACTACAAGAGAAAACATGGCAAGTATTGTAGCTATAAGTTCGAACATGTCATTTGAGTTTTTGTTAGTATCCTTTCTAAACACAAAAAAAACGAGGGTTGGATTAACCATTCCCTCGTATATGCACTGACACTCGGTAGTATTAGGCGGTCTCACAAGAGTAGTTTACCAGAGGTAAAAACCGTTCCTCCATCCTAACAGCCCGGCAATGTGCTAATATGAAGTTAAGGTTCTTTTTACTTCAAAAAAAACAGGTAGGTAACATAAAGTTATCCCGACTTGAAAAATCTGAACATTTGTTAAGAACAAATGTACTACCCCCTTTTCAGCCCCGTCCTAACTTGATGGCAATACCACGTTGTAAATTCGGATCGTCCTAAATAAAAGGACACTCCATTTGTAAACTTGAAACAAAATAAAAGTATTATGATAAAATTTAAAATGAAATTGGGATTCAAACATTTGAACATGGAAGCCAGGCTTCATAAGCAGCTTATACAGCCTAACTTGAAAGGAATGCGCTGTATTAAGTGCCCCGGAGTTGATACTCTCATAACATTCAAGGAGAAGCTATTCCATGGATCAAATCCTTTGATTCAAATAAGGATATTGTTGCCAGTGATTGAATCAGCATGTTGTCCTGAATTCGAACAACGCATTTTGATAAAGCTAAAAGGCAAAAGGATTAACTGATCCCAAGCTCACCTGCAAAATGAAGCAACGCTAAAAGACAAAAACGGTTTGGCCTTTAGCACAAACGTATTTTGGGGTGTTGATCTTGGCTTGTGCGTTATGTTTGCCCAATAGTTTGCCCACATTGCCCACTTTTTTGCGCGGGCAAATTGCGCCTAGTAGTGGTGTGGTGGTTGCTTGCGTTGCGTTTTGCGTTTCCGTTGCGTTTCCTAACGTTTCGCTACGCTTTCGTTTATGTTTATGGAAGGCATTTGCTCTGCATAGACCGCTACAATACCTTGAATGCCTCCTTTTTGCTACACCTAATTGCCGGGTAACATTTAACGGGCAACGAAAACGTTAATACCACCACGCCAACAATTTAACCCGTTAAAGCCATTGTGCTTTGACTTTTGCCCCGATCCATGGTGGAGTTACGTTGCATACCGTTACTAAACGGTTTTGCCATCAAGATGTGAACCGTTTTTGATTACCGTTTTAAAACGGTTCTTTAACAATAGCCAAATGGTAAAAAAGGCAAAATATTGTGCTTTGGCTTTTAACTTAGCTCCTTCGGGTAACCGTAAATATCGAAGAAAGGCTTAAGAGCGGATACAGCTAAACGCTTTTTGTTACCCTTTCCACTGGCCAAAGGAATGCCTGTTTCTAATAACCTGCGCCTGATGGTAGTGTATCCGCGACTGTACCACCGAAATAGGTCTTTGATTCGAACTAGTTCCATAGAATGATTACGTTTTCACTGTTTACCAACAAGTAACAAAATCTCATGTTACAAATGTTACAAGTTACACTTGTTGCAAAAAGTTACACTTGTTACAAGACTGTTGTCTTGAAATTTCGTTTTTAGCCTGATTTGAAGCTTTTGACCCTGTAACATTTGTAACATTTGTAACTTCATATTTTTAAAACTTTTACTAACTCAGGATACTTAAAAGGGTAAATCATCATTTTTATTATCCAAAAGTGGGTTTTCGGTGTTTCGTTCGTATTTAACCTCACTTGTAACTTTTGTAACGTCTGTAACATTTTCGCCAGGTTTCGGCTCCTCTTTTCGGGCATAGCGCCTATCCTGAGCCTGCCAGTAGTCCACTACGGACATTAGGTCGATACCCAGTTTATCGTACTCAAAGCTGTAGCTATGACATACCTTACCTTCATACCGTTTCTTATCGCCAACATCGGTAATCAGATATCCGCTATCGCGAAGTTTCTGTAGCATGGTGCTTTTACCTAACCCCGGACTGCGATAAAGGCGCTGGTGTTTTTCCATATACATACCATGGATCTCAGTCCAACGAATTGAAAGCGTGTTGCCATTAAATGAAAATTCCTTTTCGTACCGGATGGCGCCCTCGCTGGCCAGCTGCTGCACAATATCCCAAAAGCGTTGTGTTACACTACCCACATCACGTTTATCAGCCTGGGCTTTGATGGTGCTAAGCATGAAGGCTTTTAACTCACCCGGCATAAAAGGAAGTTTGATGCCCGCTTTACTAATTACCGCATAGGTGGTAAGTATGAGCGCGTAGTTCTCGCACATACGATCGGGCACAACAATTTTCTTATCAGCGCATAGCTGTTTAAATTCAGCAAAGCGTAAATCAAATTCACTTTCGTAATGATCTATAAAGTATTGCCTGAACTGTAGCAGCCATCCGGTTATTGTGGTGAGTCCATCGCGATTGATGGCCGTAAGTTTATTGTAGGCTTCAACCGTTACATTATCGCGCACGTTTTTATTGTAGTCGATAAGTATAATTCGCTGCATGAGGGGATCATCATTAGGGTAACTGTTACCAGTGATAAATGCAGTTGAGTTGATAGGCACGGTTTCGGTTCCGTACATGCTATTCATGTTGCTACGCTCGTAACCAAATCGATCATAAATACCAGTGATGGTTTTGATGATGTTCATTTCGAGTTCGTTAATAAACTCTTCAAACAATGCCATTGCATTTATGTACTGTGCCATCTTGCGGATTCGTGCTTTATCGGTGTTTGCCCGATCACTAAGTTTTAGCGGTGGCTGTGGTTCACCCCATAGGAATTGGAGGTAAGCACCAACGCGACTTTTTCCGGAGCCGCCCTCGCCATATAAAAAAAGCATAGGAAAATTTCTGCGCACGGCAAAAATATGATCGCTAAAAAGGGTGGCTATGCCAAACAACAAAGCTACACGACCAGTATCGCCAAAGGCTTGGCAGTAAAGACTTGCCCAAGTATCAAAAAGCTCAGCATCTAATTTAGGACTATGGTCTGACCATCGGGGTGTGAAGCTAAATAGTTTCTCGTTTACACTAGTGTACTCGTCAGTGCGCGGATGATAAGGTATAAAGTAATTTTTGTCGTTCAGTGTTACAATACCGTGCTCGTCTACTTCGTGAAATTGAGAGTTGTATAGGCCATTACTGAATGCAAAAAATTTACCTTGCTTATTCCACCCCAGCATATCAATTTGTTGACTCGGCTTTTCCATTTCAAAAAGTTTGTTTTTGATTTTAAGCAGATCGATTGCAGTACCTTCAAAGATGAAATTGCCCGCGCCTTCAGTAAGTTCTTTAAAAGCTTGAAAGCCGGTGAGTTGTTTGGTTTCAATATCAGTAGTGACCTTGCGGCCGTGGACGTTCACTAGCTCAATAACACGTTTGTTTTGTTTGCCTCGCGTTATGTGAAATAGGATGTTTAAAATAAAATTACTCCTACGCTCCAATGTGCAAATGCCACTTGTAAAATCGTAGTTGGCGAAGTAGTAACAATTATTCTTTTGCATGAAGTTCCAATTTTTTAGTTCTTCCACTTCGCCTTCGTTCATCTCATCGGTAATGGTGTAGATGGGCTTGCCTGGGTCTTTAATTTTATACTCCCAAACTTCTTCGTTAGTTTTTGCTTCCAGCCCTTTGCCTTTGCAAATACGAATGAAGGAGTTTGCATTTTTTGATTTGCTTCTGCGCAGGGCGACTAACCATGTGCCTTCAATATCCTCAGTACTGAAAATAGTTTGGTATAAACATATCTGTGTAAGAAGCGCATTGCCCTTATCCCCAAAAGGCACCAATGCATAGGCAATGGTATTAAGGTTTGTTTCGTCCACCAGATTAATTTTTCCGGCTTCAATTTGTTCTACCAAGCTGCAACACTTAACAAACGAATTGCTCAGGCTGGTAGGCCATGCTTCGGTAGCGGGTTGGGTTACATCGCCACTTTCCAAATCAATGTGTAGCTCTTTTCCGCTTTGTGTCTCTTTATGCCGGTGTATTTTAGCCATTTATAGAAGTTAAAGTTTCTGCATTGCCGGTTTCCATGTTTTCAATGATGGTGCGTGCAGAAGGTTTGTATTTAATTAATTCGTCTACTGTTATTTTGCTAGCCAGCATTTCGGTAAGGAAATGATTTTCGATCCGTAGGTTTGCTTGCGTTAGTTTGTACATCTGCATGAGTTCGTCCGTGTCGTTATAAAAGTTTACAAGGTTCTCAACCTGCAAATCTTTACGATCTATAATTTCCTGATGCACCTTGCGCTCCTTCATGCGTGCTATCTCGGCTTCCATATCTTGTATCTGGACAATAAACATGGCAGCCTTACGAATCCATGCGGTGGCCAGCGCTTTGTCGGGTGTTAAATGGGAGAACTTCATAGTTTCTACCAAATCGTTTAGCGAGATTTTTTTTCCAAGTATGAGCTGCTTGGGTATCGGATCGAACTTAATCGCCTGTGCGGCCTGTGTTTGTATGGTAGGCGAAGATTTATTCGCCTTATTTGGTGGCCAATTATTGAACGTTTACTGCGTAATTTGCTTCTGGTTTTTAGTAACCAAATAATTTGTAATTTTGTCATGTCGTTTCGTTTTTGTTAGCAACCTCGTAAATTGCTAATACCTAATATTTAAGCCCGGTACTTCCGGGCTTTTTGATTTTAACCAGCCTTTTTCTTCTTCTTAATCAGACTACGCACTAAAAAAAAGGCTCCTATTAAAAGTAAAATTGATACACCGGCAGTCGCACCTGGGTTCGCTTTAATTGTTTCTAAAATTGCTTTAGCGTTGGCCAATTCCTTTTGATAAACTTCTTTAAGGAAATCGCTTGATAGATCAGTGCCCCAACCAGCATTTACTTGCAACGCTAATTTTGTACCTGTCTCAACGTCTTTAATATCGTTGACACTGCTAACACCAATTTTGCTTTTTAGCATTCCATTGTTGGTACCTATCTTAAAGTTTTCGGCAAAGTATGCAGCAGCTACTTTTGCGGCTACACCAAAATCATTTAGTAGATCCGGATTGTTAACAAGATCAACACCTACTATGCTGCCAAACTTCTTGTAATTGTCTTTGAAAGTAAGTTGATTAAATCCACGGCCTCTATATTTCCACCCATCGCCAAGGTTTGTGTTGCCATAGCGGCCACCATAAATAACATCGTAAAAGGCAACATCATTTGTTTTTAAAGATGTTAACTGATCTTCGCTGTAAAGATTTAACCTGCTACTAAAAATAGAACGTAGTCTACTATTTGAAGTATTTTTATAGCTATACTCAGACTTTGGATCGAATGAACTTTCGGTACCTATGGCACCAAGTATGCCAAGTTGCACGAACGGATTTATTATACCTACGCCAACTAAGGCCACGGTCATTAAATCAATTTTGTCTTTAGATACCATCTTACTTTTCTTTTCTTATTACTCCGGACTTTCTTAATTACCCCCTGATAGCAAGGCCATACAGCCCTGTTGATTGTCCGTAAACCAAAGTTTTTCCTGAAGTGGCTGCTAACTTTGTTTCAATCTGTTTTAGCGCAACATTAGAATTCAGATTTTTTTCAAGGTCGAAAAATTCTTGTACGGCAGCTTTGAGTTCTTTCCCTTTCAAATCCACTCCATGCAATGAGTATAATTTTTGCACGGCTAAAGCCGAGGCTTTAATTTGTGAAACATCACGATTGCGATACTCGATTAGCCCTTCAATATCAACCGAACTTTTGTTGTTCATAAAGAACCATGTTGCTCCGCCCAGGCCAAGCAAGGCGAGTATTGCAAGCATCCAGCCATTACCATCATTCGAAGAAGAATCGTTTTCCAATCCGTCCAATTCTTTCAATGAGCCACTTAAATTTTTTGTTTTTGTTTTAGTTTTCATTTTTCAATTTAGTTTTTGAACCACGGCCAAAGCGCAGTCGTGGATTAATTTTAGGGGTAACCTTTGGCGTTACCTGTGAAGTCTTGTTGGTAGTTTCACTACTACGTGTTGATGCAAACCAAAGGATCCCACCAACTATTGCCAATGAAAGCGCGGTTAACAATGGAACAATGGTTTTATTATTTTTAACTCCATCTACTGGAAGTTGAAGAAGCATGCCTGGGAAAATCAGATTTGGATTTTCAATGTTGTTGATCTTTGCTATCTCAGGCCATAGTTCCATGTTGCCTAAAACATCTCTAGCAATGATTGAAAGAGTATCTCCGATTTTAACTGTGTAGTCCATTGTCGTGACTTTAAATTCTGAATTTTGGATTTGCTACTGTTTTACTTATGCCAGCCCTTACACAACTCGTGTAATTTATTTTGCAGTAATCGCTTTCATTTTGCCGCGCTTCCTGTTCCATAGTATTGCCATCGTAGCCATTGGCTACATGTTGCTTCACGTAATTAAAATAGTAAGGAGCCAAGCCCATGTTTTGATATTGCGCCCAATGCACTAACTCGTGTTGAAGCAATGCACTGTTGTTAACTTCTTTTTTATTGATATAAATGCCAATGGGTGGAATAGTAATTGCATTTTGATTGAATGGAACATTCCCCACATAGTAAACTGTGGGTTGTTTTTTACGAGCTTCCTTTAGAAGGTAAAGCACTGTGCCAACACCAATACCAATTAATATTTTGGATCCAGTTGTCATTTATTTTTCTTTGCCGTTGATGATTGGCGTTCCTCCCAGGCCATATAAACAAATGCCCCTATTGAACAAAGAACTAACGCTGCTCCTCCTACCAATAGATTTTTTTGCAATGATGAAATTGGTTGATCAACTGTAGGCTGTTTCACTGTTTGATCAGCGGGAGAGTTTGTAACAGAGGCAACTTGATTACCCGGAATCAGGTTACTTACGAAAGTACCCGCTTGATTAAATTTAGCGGCATCAGCTCCTAAGATTGCCGTTGAAAATATCTGACCCGCTGCACCAACAATTGCATTATTCTTTGTTGACCCCGCAGAAGCGCCATATTTTGAATCTTGAAAGTCCTCCGGTTTATAAACTGGTTCTGATCTAAAGGGGCTTGTTACAACATTTACGATTGACTTTGGCAGGTCTCGAAAAAGTCTATCTGAAACATTCTTGAAAAACCCATCAAATCCGTTAAGACCAAGCAAAGGTATTAGTCGATCCTCGTCATACGTGTATGGATTTCCATTACGATCAAGATAAAATTCAAAACCGTTTTGGTCTTTAACTTTAACTACTTGCATCGATGGTGTTATTAAAGTTCTCATGACTAAGCTTCCACTGGTTGAGCAATTTTTTCAAACTGCACTAACGAAATGAAAGTTGCTGAATGGATTTTGAACCTACGTAATTTCTTCTCGCGCAATAGTTGCTTTAAAAAACTTTGGCTCGATCCTGTTATTTCGCTGGCCTTTTTGATTGATACTAAATTCAGGTTTTCCATAGTTAAAAAAATTTTGGTGTTAAATAGTTTTACAACGTCTTAATGATTTGACGTGCAACGTTAATGGTAATCAACATTAATTGAATTGTCCTTTATTTCTTATGGCAAGAATGGCAAGGATTGTGGCAGGGATTGGCAGAAATTATTTAAGAATAGCCTTAGCAGGACGGAGGCGCTCGACTAGTTTCTTATAAATCGGACCTACTGATCTTGAGTTACGTATACCTATTGAAACATTAAAACACTGTTTGGCGTAGAATGCAAACTTATCTTTTGGAATATCAGTGTATTCGAAATTGTTCAACATCATAAGCAAATTACCTACGGCACTCGAATGTTGCCCTTTACCTCTTCCTTTTCGGACAAAATTACCACTTGAATCAAACCATTTTTCTGGTTCTTCTTTTGAAAGTTCACCTATCACATAGTTCCAGCCTCTTTCATCTTTAAATAATGATTTGAATAACTTGGCTCCGGGTGACAGTTGCCTTAATGGTGGAACATCTTCTATCCACTTATTCCATAGACGTCTACCATGTTCAATTAATTCTTGATTATCCTTCTCAACATTGAATAAAAAATCTTTGTAGTCAGATAAGTTACTCTTAAATTTTTCTTCAAAATGATAAGACAAAAAGCCAAGCGGGTCGCTCGTACTCATGAATACAAAAGCAAATAAAAATCTATACGAAACCGGATATTTTTTTAGCTCAATTTCAACCTCCTGATTCAGGATTACACCATTCTTTGGGTTTTGAGAAAACTCTCCTGGCTTTTCGGTTTCTCCATAAAAGTAATAATGATTTTCGCGGCCATATGAACGTGAATTGTCGGAATGAATTTCAATGAGACCCGCAAGGTCAGCATTACGCCAAAGTTCCTTTACCATTCTCTTACACCTGGTACCTGTTACAAATCCATTCTTTACGAACTCCTCTTCATCAGGTAATTCAATCTTAAATTCAGGGTGCCTATTCAAAAATTCATTGTATAAAACAACAGTAGGGTTACTAAGATTTTCTTTATCCAAAACATCAGCAATGATTTTTCTGACCTTATAGTTTCCTGTTCCTTTGTAAACATCACAAAGAATATCTGGCCGTATTTCGAACAATTCATTTTTGCTCATGCGCTTCTATTTTTACGATGGCAGATTCTAATGGAAGTTTATAGTAATGGTTCAAAACTGTCTTGAGGTCTTTGCCAACAATGGCCGCGACCTCTGCCGGACTCAACCCAAACCATTGTGGAGCTAGCGAAATAAAAGTCTTGCCAGCTGTATGGGAAGTAATCAACTTGAATTTAGGTTCTTCTTTATCGATATCCCGGCCGGCCACGTTAATTCTAATGGTCAACTTGTCTTTGATCCCTGCTTTCTCACAGACTGTTTTAATTGATCTATTCAGTACCTGTTCACTTATCTTGGGCGAACGGCCATCATTTCGATTAATAATCATTCGAGCTTTGGCAAGTAATGGAATGGTAACTTCCTTATCATTCTTTTGTAATGTCATACGGATCCGGCCATCGATAATACGCGTTTCATTTAACCGCTTCAGATCGCTTATTCTTAATCCCGTGTAAACACCAAGTAGGAACATATCCTTTGCCTTTTGAAGTTCGGAACTATTGCTTACATCAACTTGCTCCAGCTGAGCAACTTCTTTATCTGAAAGAGCAATTATTTCCTTTTTGCCAGTACGTATTTTGATAGAATCCACATTGTAGCCTAATGTCTTAAGAAACCACCTTAGATGTTTCATCCGTTTGCCGTGGGTGCTGTTGGCAAGCTTTTTCTTTTCCTGAAGGTAGCGTTCGTAAGATGTAATGATTGATTCAGCAAGGGCACCCTTCTCAATAGCACCGTTTCCTGATTTGGTTAGGAACTCAAGGAATTGATTGATAGACTCCCGGACTGTCTTTTGGGTGGAAGGTTCATATTGAAAAAGATTATTCTCTAACCATAATATTGCAAGGCTTTTGACCGATTTTTTATTTTCCTTTTTCTTCTTGTCGTTGGCAAGGTTTAAAATCACCTTCTCGCTTTCGAATAAAGAGAACTCCTGCTTTACTGAAAATGGAGTTACAATTTCCTCCCTGGCTTCTAACCGGGTGATGGCTTTACTAATTCTGGATTTAAACTCTGTAATGGTTTTCGCGACTACTCCGTGATGCGCTTTTGGAAACTGATCGTTGGTACTCCAATCATTTTTCAGGATCCTTTGACCAGTAGAAATTAATTCTACTTCATCTTTAAAATAAAGAGCGATGTAAATTAAGCCTGTTTTATCTTGTCCGGCCTTTTTCTTGAGTAGGTACCTGATCTTCATTCTGACCCAATATACAAAGGGTCAAGGTCAGGGTCAAGGTTTAAAGGGGTTTAACGGGTTGTAATTGGCGAGGATATTGCTATATTTAAAAAATAAAGGGGGTTTCCCCCCTTTAAGCGGTCCGGACGGGACTCGAACCCGCGACCTTCCGCGTGACAGGCGGACATTCTAACCAGCTGAACTACCAGACCAATATTTTAATTTTCTGCCTAATCTGATCTTGTAACATACTGATAACCACCAGACCTTTTTAAACAGGCTGCAAATATAACGTTATGAGCATTCAATGCAAAAAACCAAGAAAATATTTATCGATTTGATTACTGACGCTTATGATAATGAGTTTAACCTTTCATTCAAAGTTTGAGTCAGGTTGTTCTCTTTTGCCGGTATTTGATCCATAGCATATTCGCTAAGAGCGGTTATCGTTAAAGACGGATTTACACCCAGGTTGCAGGGCATGATACTACCATCGAGAATTAAAAAATTGGAGTAGCCATGGACGTTAAAATTTTCATCCACTACGCCCACGGCTTTCGTTTTTCCCATTGGGCATCCACCCAATATATGGGCCGTAGAGGCCAGGCCAAACATAATTTCTGTGATCGCATTATGAGGCACGCCATTAACTTTTTTAGCATATCGAAATAATGCGTCCTGACCGATGGGTATAAAGCTCGGAACCTTCTGCCCACTTTCATTCTTCATTATTAACCGCGATCCGAAGATAGTTTTTTTGAGTTTCATCTGCATGGCATTGGGTAATGACTGCATGATTAAAAAAATAATGCTCGATTGAGCCAACTTGAAATTGAATAGGGACCGAAAGAAATTAACAGGTTGGGTTATTATATTGCCAAACATTTTTAGTGTCCTCACCATGGGCGTACCATTTCCTGCAGCCATGGCAGCTAGCCGCACCATCGCTCCTGATCTATTCGAAAACTTACAAAGCTCGATATGCGTGTCATCATCCGGATTAAAAATTGAGCTAATTGCCAACCCATGATTTAACTTTCTGTCGGCTGCCACTACACCCGATAACATCTCAGAGTTGGTAAGGATGTTATCGCCCAACGTATCAGAAAGGTTTGGCAAAGTTTTATACACAAGCTTTTGTTTGAGCAGTAAGTTCATGGTACCTAACACGCCCCCACTTACTACAATACCTGAAGCCGTAAAAGTATTTTCCTTTTTGCTAAACCAGGCTGTGCTTTGTCTGGTATGAACTTTATACTCTCCGTTTGTTTGTTCAATCTTTATTACTTCAGTCTCGGCCAATACGGTGGCTCCAAACATATGCTCAGCAAACCAAAGGTAATTTTTGTCTAATGTGTTTTTGGCATTAAACCGGCAACCCACCATGCAACCCGCGCACTCAATACATCCTTTGCGTAAGGGTCCTAATCCTTTAAAGTATGGATCGCGTTCTTTTTTTGGATCACCTAAGTAAACGCCCACATAATCTACTCTTCCATAAGAAGTCCCGCGCCCCATATCATCCGCTACAGATTTTAATATCCGGTCCTCTTCATATTCACGCGAATACTTTTCGCTACCTAACATGAACTTTGCTTTTTCAAAATACGGTGCCAGGGTTTGTTTCCAATCTTTGAAATGTGCCCAGCGGGGATTTGTATAAAAACTATCACGCGGCAACATGTGCGTGTTTGCATACACTAGCGAGCCTCCGCCCACGCCTACGCCCGAAAGAATAAAAACCTCTTTAAAAAAAGTAAGCTTTTGAAATCCAAAACATTTTAACAGTGGAATCCATAGGTATTTTCGAATGTTCCAATTTGATTTTGGAAAGTCATTATCTTTCCATCGCTTCCCTTTTTCAATTACTAAAACTGAATATCCCTTTTCAGCTAATCGCATGGCGGATACAGATCCGCCAAAGCCGGAGCCAATGACGATGTAATCAAACTTTTGATTCATGAACAGAAGTTACACCTTCGGTATTTTATAACCATTGTTATACTTCGCTGCTAAATATGCGTTTGCCTTTTCTTCATTGAATTTACCTTTAGCAACATCCCAACTTACTTTGCTTCCTGATCTGTATGAGATGTTACCCATCTGGCATACCGTGGCAACATGAGCCCCTGCCTGAATGGGACAAGTTAGTTTATCCAGCTTACGGCTCTTCACTGCTTCCACAAAATTGACTGTATGTAAATCAAGACCCGATCCTTTATTGGGTTGATATGGAATGGCTTCCATTCGCTTCTCATCCGGAATAACTTCCCAACCACCGCGCCACAGCACAAGCGTTCCATTGTTACCAATGTATGAGATACCATGATCTTTACCATAGTTTCCATTGCTGATACTTTGCGCTTGTTCCCAGATCATATTATACCCATCAAACTCATAAACAGTAGCCAGGGTATCGGGTGTTTCGTGCGCGCCATCAGGGTACGCATACTTTCCACCCAATGCAACTGCAGACTTAGGGAAGGCGGCATCCATTCCTAACAAGGCATAATCAATTAAGTGTACACCCCAATCGGTCATTAATCCACCAGCATAATCCCAGTACCACCTGAAATTAAAATGAAACCGGTTTGGATTAAACGGACGCTTGGTTGCGGGGCCAAGCCACATATCATAATTAACCCCAGCGGGTGCGGGGCCATCAGGTTTTACTTCAATGTTTTTCATCCAACCTTGATAAGCCCAGGCTTTCACCGTTCTAATCTTACCCAACTTGCCTGTCTTTATAAAATTCAGGGCATCGACAAAGTGCGGCATGCTGCGCTGCCACTGCCCTACCTGCACAGCCTTATTATATCTCTTCTGTGCAGCAACCATCGCGTTGCATTCTTCTATTGAATTGCCAATTGGCTTTTCAACATAAACATCTTTACCCGCTTCACACGCTTCCACCATTTGCAGGCAATGCCAATGATCGGGTGTTCCAATAAGGATTACATCCAGATCTTTATTTTCCAACATCTTTCTATAATCGCCATATGTTTTGGTTTGCATGCCGTTCTTGGCTAACTCATACTTGCGATAGTTCAACACATTATCATCCACATCACAAAGTGCGGCAATATTTATTTCAGGAATTTTCATAAACGATGAAGTATCGGACCACCCCATTCCGTTTACCCCAATTACACCCACATTAATTTTATCATTGGCCGAAATTCCTTGCTTGATTTTGGCCAATGCTTCCCATGGCAATGCCGTTGCTATTCCAGCACCTACTGCAGCTTTCGCTGAGGTTTGAATAAATGATCTTCGTGTAGTCATGATTGTTTGGTTGATGATTTAATGATGTAAAAAATTATGATTCCAAAAATTGAAATTAAGGTTATGGGTAAAAACCAAGAGCCCAAACCTGAATCATTGCCTTTTGCCAAGCTAACAGTAATATAGGTTAAGTAGGTAAAGATTAAAACAATGGCCAACTTCAATAGCCTCATCATTTGAAGCGATAAGGTATATTGACGCTTTGCATTTTGTTCAGTTATTGCTGTCAGGTAGTTAAACTTATGCGGAAATCTGGAGGCGATGGTTAGCAACCCATAAAGAAATACTGTTAACCCTATTAATAGCCATAAAGTTGATTTGCTCCCGGTGGCATCCGATTTACCATCCACTCCATAATGCGTAGCAATCTTTTCTGGAAGTGTTGGATATGTTAGTATTGAATAGATCACCAGGCCGAGTAAAGCCAGTGTTGCTATTGCCTCAACAATCCAATCCAGTGTTGTTAATTCAATTTTAAGAATCGGTCGGCTCATCATTCAACTTAGCTATACGAAACTAATCTTTCACACATCGAAAACCAACTGTTGCGTTGCGTTCAAATCCTTGTGACACGCGCAACAAAAACTGACGATAATGTAATTCTCGTGGGCCACCCTGCACATACCACCAACTAGAAGATGGTTTGAAATAACTTCCACCTTTCATCATGATGTAGCGATAGCTCCCACTTTCATGCACATCGTTGGTCAGCTGCCACACACATCCCACCAAATCATATAACCCATATGGATTTATTCCTTTCGTAAACTTACCAACAGGATAAAGAGAACCATCACCAAGATTGCAATGCTTAGGATCAATACCTTCAATTGATTTTACCGTAAGGGTTTCAGTAACATAAGTTTCTTTGCGTGTAACTGGTTTCGCTTGCTTCCACGGCCATTCATTTCCTGTGCTTGTTTGTGCAGCATATTGCCATTCCAATTCAGTGGGCAAACGCTTTCCTGCCCAGGCGGCATAGGCTTGTGCGTCTTCATAGCTAACGTAGATGACAGGAAAATTTTCTTGTCCTTTCGGAATCATTTTATTCTTCCAGTGTTTTAAAAAGTTAGCCGTATCCGTTGGCTTATATTCGGTGGCATCAAGAAATTTTTTATAATCGTAATTCGTTACCGGATACCGATCCATAAAAAAAGAACTGATGTTAATCGTTTCGCCTTCGCCTTCTTTTGGATAAGGAATGAATTCATCGCCTTGCGTAAAATGAATTTTAAATTTGCCTTCCGGGATGGCAACCATATCAACAGGCTTCTTGCTACTCCCCTTTTCTTTCTTACTAATCGAAATGAGTTTTGGAGTACCGGGTTTTAGAAACACAATTTGCTCATCAATCAACTCATCTTTTTGAAAAATCTGCACAACTATTTTTCCTTCGTAGCGATCAAGTTTGTCAGAGATAGAAATTTCAAACTGAAGATTATTCAATAGCGCTATTACGGGTTCCTTTTCATAAGAAGGGTTGCCTTTCCAGATTTTTATTTGATCGCCTTCAGATGCCTGCCCCGTTATTTTATTACCAACACGCTGCACGTTCATTACTGACTTAAACCGAACGATGCATGAAACATTTCCTTCGTTGTTAGTTCCAAGGTCATTACTATCAAATCCATCAATAGCAGTACTTGCAAAATTCCGGTCATTATCTTTTTGTATATCAACAATTTCATGTTTCCACAGATCAATCCAATGTTCATTAGGGTTTAGTTTTACTTCAAACAACTTTCCATTAAAACCTTCAGACTTTAAACTAAAAATGGTATAAACTGTTTTGTCTTGCTGATCCCATTTATTTACCCAAACACTGTCGCGGACTGTTGGTATTAATGGTGTATAAACTGAGGAGGTGAAATTTATTGAGTTCTCTCTTAATATCCTTGTCGTACTTCCTAAATACCGATACTGCTCTTGCTCCCATTCAGGATGCCCGGGCGCAAATTGATTGATCTCTGTTCCGTAGCCGTTGAAAAAGGCAACTGCATACTCGCGTTGAATAGGTTCTTTAAAAACTTCAGCTACTCGCAGAATCGCAAAATCAGGGCGAATGAATTTATTTAAGTTAAGCATGGGTGGATAATACAAGGCATTGTGCACGCGCCCGCTGATAATGCCTTGCATGTGTTTAGGTACCGCCATGCCCTCGCTATACATCACCACCCCAGGCCGCACCTGATCCGCAGCATCTTGCAATTCTTTGCTCGACTCTCCTTTTGTATCTAGCACAACGCCATCGGCTGAAGTAGCTTTTATCAGTTCGGCAAGACCTTGTAAGTGGCCCTCGTTGCGTGTGCTTTCATCCCAAGGGTTATAGGCGATGAAAAACTTTGCACCTTGCTCGCGCGTAGCATTCGCTAGAGTTTTCAATTGAGTTAATCCACCGGGCAAATCCCGATACAAATCAAATTGATTGCGTTGATCTACACCTAACGTAGGCCAGGTTGGCCAGATGCAGATAGCATCATCGCCACCATAAAGTTTTTTGCCTCTATCTAAAAACTTATTAAGTTGATACGAATTGGTTTTACTGTCATAGAAATCTTTATCCCACGCCATCATCAAATGCATGACATAAGTCTTTTTAATCCAGGCCAGATCATCGCGCTTGAATAGAGAATCATCAAACTCGAGCACGTCATACAGGTACCGTTTTTGAAACACTTCTCGCAAGCCTTCTTGCCAATTGCCTTGATAGAAATCTGCATAAAAACTATAGGTAACTGAGCCACCCGGCAATACAATTGTCTCAAACCTTTTACGTGTGCTTTTAATTAGCGAGTTAGTATTACGCCTTACAAAACCAAATAGATTTAACTTGTTGGCAATCTTTAATCCGGCATAACCAAGTTCCCAGGCATTGTCGGGTACAATCACATTCACCGGGCTGCGATCAGGAAGAAATAAATGCGTGCGAGAGAGATCATGAGATCCTTTTCCGGTAATGTAAACTTCATTATTAGCGCGACCGAAGGGAACAACATTGGAAAGCACAAGGGTGTCTTTTGAAAGATTTGAAAATAGAAAAACACCAGTCAACCCTTGGTTATTAATTGCATCAACCTTAAAGGTTAATTTAAGGGGAGATTCATTTCTATTACTATACTCTTTTCCATCAACTTCAAACGATAGTAAAGGTCTTTCTATAAGATGATTGGCCTCCCCATCATTTAAAATAATCTGATTCCCGGAAACGGTTAAGTTTTGCAAATGCGGAGCTTGCGAAAGGGATTGAGTTGTTGCAAAAACAAAAACAACCCAGAATCTATATTGGAAAAGTTTCAAAGTCAGTGTGAAGTATTAGAATCAATTGTAAGCCGCTTAATCATTTCAGAACTTAGAGTTTCAGCATATGCCCCATAAGCATCTATCAGCATGCCTTTAACGCCTGTACTTGATCGGATTGCAAATAAAATTGAACTATCGTCAGGATTGTTCATGCCTTCAAAGCGATGCACTTCATCCACATGAAACTCGGTAGGTCGTAATTGTAAATTGAGAGGTTGACACTCAATCCACTCGGTACGTAAATTAAAATCCATGCTGTACCCTCGGCTCTTTAAATCCTTCATCGCTTCGGTCAATGTTTCATATGCTTTCATAGGCATTTACTTAGAGAATTTCAATTTACTCCGTCTGAATTGAAATAAAAAGCTATTTTTAAAGTTCGGTCATAAGAGATGAAGCGAACCCTACTTATTCTATTGAGCACCTTGCTCCTTCTTTCGTGCAGTTCTTCTGGAACGAAAGTAGTAAAGCCGCGAAACCACAAAATGTGGTCGAAAGGAAACCGCTATGTAATTGATATTCCCGTTGGAAACCGGCACATTCAAATGTTTGAGCGAAAACGAACGAAGATGGTAAGGATGAAGTGAAGTCAACTGTCCACTGTTTGGCTGTCGACAGTGATCTGTCGTCTACTTAATTCAGTCCCTTCAACAGCATCTCCACATTTTTTCTAAAAAGAAATTTAACCGGACTTAATTGTTGCATGTGAGCGGTGATAACTGATCCATAAAAAACCGCAGTGAATATATTAGTTAAGTCACGCGTAGAAGCCGATTTTGTAATTTCTTTTTTGAAGATGGCTTCAAGCATCAGTTTTTCAACCATCTGATCTAAAGATTGGATTTCCACCAGGTGAATGTCTTTAATATCGGAAAACAAAAGTCGCTTCTCCTCTGCCTTTACGGGAAATGGTTTTGGCGGTCGTTTCAAATCTGCCAGGTAGGCAAACAAACTCAAGATAATACCTGGATGCGTTTCGTAATCGTCAGCCAGTCTATCAAATAAATGGGTAATGCCGGCAATCCCTTCTTTTGGTTTGTCGCGAGATTCAACAGCGCGCTTCAAACACCAAACCCGAAAGTAGTATAGTAGAATATCTTCCTTCTGTGGAAAATATTTAAACAAGGTTACTTTCGAAATTTTTACTTTCGAACAAATCTCTTCTACATACAAATCGTCAAACGATTTTTTGCCTATCAGTTTAATAGTGTGATCGAGTACACTCAATTTAAGGCGGGCTGCTTTTTCTTTTCTAAGACTCATGGTATTCTTCACGCGGAAGTAATACATTTAGCCTCATAAAACCAACCCCTAACTCTATGAAGCGCACCTTTATTCTTTTGTTGGCTATTACAGTCCTCGCCTGCCAAACACCACCACCACCACAAGAAAAAGATCATGGCCTTATTGTAGACTCGGCTATGGTTGTTACGGCCCACCCGCTTGCATCACAAGTGGGTGTTGATATTATGAAGAAAGGCGGCAACGCAGTAGATGCTGCTATCGCAACACAATTTGCATTGGCCGTTGTGTTTCCGGCAGCGGGCAATATTGGTGGCGGTGGTTTTATGTTGGTTCGCCTTGCCGATGGCACCTCAGCCGCGCTAGACTTTAGAGAAAAAGCACCCGGCAAAGCAACTACTAACATGTACTTAGATAAGGAGGGAAATGTTGTTTCAGGATTGAGCACAGAGGGACATCTCGCTTCAGGTGTTCCTGGCGCAGTAGATGGCATGGTGGAAGCACATAAGAAATATGGAACTCTTCCCTGGAATGATTTAGTACAACCTGCTATTGATTTGGCTTTGAAAGGGTTTACACTTTCAGCACGCGAGGCCAACTGGTTCAATGAAATGAAGCAAGATCTTTTAAAATATAATACTGTTAAACCAGAGTTTCTTCTAAAAGATAATTGGAAAACAGGTGACTCGATTAAATGGATTGAATTAGGACATACGCTGGAGCGGATTCGTGATCAGGGTAGAGCCGGATTTTATGAAGGTAAAACTGCCGAGGATTTAGTGGCTGAAATGAATCGTGGCAAAGGATTGATTACACTGGAAGATTTAAAAAATTATTCAAGTGCTTGGCGCGAACCTATTGCTGCCAATTACAAGGAGTATAAAGTTATTTCTATGCCGCCTTCCTCAAGTGGTGGCGTGTGTCTCATTCAACTTTTAAAATCTGTTGAACCTTATCCGATAAAAGCGTGGGGTTTTAATACACCACAAACAATTCACTTAATGACAGAAGCAGAGCGCAGAGTGTATGCAGATCGTTCCATCTATTTGGGTGATCCCGATTTTTTTAAAGTTCCGTTAAAGCAAATGATTGATGATCAATATAACGATGAACGAATGAGCACCTTCAATCCTAACAAAGCAACGCCAAGTTCTGACGTTAAGGAAGGAAAAATTGCTGGCTATGAATCGGAAGAGACCACGCACTTTTCAATTGTTGACTCAAAAGGAAATGCGGTGGCGATAACGACCACGCTAAACGGTTGGTTTGGCTCGCATGTGGTTGTTCCAGGCTCAGGTTTTTTTCTTAACAACGAAATGGATGACTTCAGTGCGAAGCCGGGGGTACCGAATATGTTTGGTGTGATTGGTGCCGAAGCCAATAAAATTGAACCCAACAAACGCATGCTTAGCGCGATGACGCCTACTATTGTAGAAAAAGATGGAAAGCTATTTATGGTAGTAGGTACACCAGGCGGTTCAACCATTATTACTTCAGTATTTCAAGTGATTCTAAATGTAACCGAACATGGCATGGGAATGCAGGAAGCAGTTAATGCCAGACGTGTGCACAGTCAATGGTTGCCCGATGTAATTATTCCTGAAAGCGGAGCCATCTCAACAAAAGATAGTTTAGCCTTGGTTAGTCTTGGCCATAAGCTTACACCACGCGGAGCCATAGGCCGTGTTGATGCGATTTTAGTATTGCCCAATGGAAAGTTGGAAGGTGGTGCTGATAATACTCGAGGTGATGATAAGGCGGTGGGGTATTGAGGAATAAGATAAGCCACAGATTCACTGATTTCTTCTGTGAATCTGTGGCAAAAAAATGATTTTTATAAATGGAGAAGGATGATTTTATAGACCTCAAAGACTTACCCATCTACAAAAAGGGTCGGGAGATTTTTGATGTTGTTCATCAAATCGCAGAATTGATTCCTGACGATAACGAACACTTGCAAAGTGTAAAGGGATTTATGATCTCTGATGCTGCTCAACTTACAGTTAAAATTGCAGGGGTCTCACGAGTTGGATTATATGATATGAAAATGGAGGCTGCAGCGATTATACGAAAAGCTGCCAATGATTTGATGGTGCAAAATCATGCATTAGAAATGTTTGAATTTAAGGAGCATCATTATTTTCAAATAGTGAGAAACCTGCTTGAGGAATACCGACTTCTATTTATTGATTGGGTGAAAGCATTCGATCCCTGGGATTATCAGATTGATCGATGGGGATTATTTAATCCTCCTGGAGTTGGTCCCTTTGATCATGATCCGGATGACGATATTCCTTTTAATCCGGATTTATTGAATGATCTTTAATAAAAAAATTAGCCACAGATTCACAGATTTAAAATCTGTGAATCTGTAGCTAATGAATTACATCTCCCCCGCCTGAATCTTCTTAGCTACTGCTTGCACTTCGTCTAAAACCCGAAGTAAATTACCGCTCCAAAGGTTTCCAATCTGTTCTTCGGTGTAACCGCGTCTAACCAATTCGAGTGTAACATTAAATGTTTCCGAAGCATCGTTCCAACCATACACACCGCCACCACCATCGAAATCGGAACTGATACCTACATGCTCCAACCCAATTTTTTTAACTAAATAATCGATGTGATTAACAAAGTCGGCTACATCTACAGGTGGAGCAATGGGATTTACTTCTTTTTCAATTCTATCTTTTGCTTTATCTCTAATGGCGAGATACCCTTTGTAATAAGTTTCTCTTGCCTCATCGGTAAGATCACGCATAGCCGACCGCTCTATCATTTGAAAGCCTTCTGCTTTGGCAACTTCACCAATAATGATCTCCGCTTTATCATTGTTGGCTTTATTTTTCTCTGTATTCACATAGCTTTTAAAAGCTACCGTTTGAACAACACCGCCTTTTTCCTTTATCATCATTAACTGTTCATCATCTAAGTTTCGGCTTACATCATTTAGTGCGCGAGCTGAGGAGTGAGATGCAATAACAGGTGCTTTCGACAAGCGCATCATTTCCATGTTTGAGGTCTTAGCAGGGTGCGAAAGATCAACCATAATTCCCCACTTATTCATTTCTTTAATTACTTCACGACCCAAATCACTTAACCCATTATGAAGCCATACGCTATCACTCTCTCCGGTATTTGAATCGGCCAATTGACTATGGCCATTATGTGCTAACGACATGTAACGAGCACCACGATCGTAAAACTCCTTTACACGCTTACTATCCAATCCAATGGGGTAACCATTCTCCACGCCTATCATAGCCACTTTTTTGCCCGAGGCTATAATTCTTCGCACGTCATCAGAAGTAAGCGCGAGTTCAATTTTATCAGGTGCAATTTCTTCACAAAGTCTATGGATAGCTTTGAATTTATCATCTGCGTTCGCATAAGCTTTCTCATACCCTTCTTTGGTTAACTCGCCTTGCCCGGTGTAAACAACAAACCACGCTACATCAAGGCCACCTTCAATCATTTTAGGAAGATTTACTTGAGAGGAAAGTCGCTGCACATAATTTGTTTCAGTAGTAAAATTAGTTGTGTTGATGTCATCATGCGTATCCATCGTAATTACTCGTTCATGGATGCCTTTAGCTTTTTCGATCAGTTCGGCTTCGGTAAGTTGAGTGGCTTCTTTTGGGTTACCGCAGGCAATCATTAATAGCGCTGCAACCAGGTAGTAGTATCTTTTCATAGTTTTATGTTATTCTGTTTTAAAGATAAGCTATTGATTTTATTGATTGGATGTAGAATTATGTGAGTGGTTCCTACTCCGTCATCGTAAAATATAAATCGTAGTGTTTTTTGCAGTTTGGATTAAAGGACGATTGGCAACGCGGACAGGTGTTGTTGCTATTCATATACTCATTCACCGTTAACTCAAGTCCACAAGCTCCGCAAAGAATTGCTTTTTGATTCCACTCTATGGAATCCCAGGTAATGGGTTCATGGTCTGTTGCTTCCGCATGGCACGAATAGCAAGGATAATAGGTATCGCAACATTTGAATTTAATGGCGATGATATCCAACTCAGTATGATAATGTGAACATCGGGTTTGGTTGTCTATTACTTTTCCTTTTACCAAAAGTCCGCCAATAATGCGATCGTGGGCAAGGGTATCCACACTATTTAAAACACTTTCACTTTTATGTATTTTTGAACATGAAATAATGAGAATGCCAATTGATATAATTGCCACAGCTACTTTATAATTCATCCTAAAGATTTTTATTTATAATTCACCATTTGCTTCCACAACAAATCAAACTGTTTCAGGTAAGAGCGCACAACACCGGCCTCTTCTGTAAGCAACACATTTTCATGATTGACGCGGGCGGCACTCATCGTCCAGTTATAACTTCCCGTAAGCAATGATTTGCCATCGGCTATCATAAATTTATGATGCATGTGATTTGGCGTGGCATCCATTTTTACGGCAATGCCTAAATGAGCCAACTGTTTAATGTCCGAACCTTCGTCCCACGATTTATCATTGTCGGTAATAATCTTAATATCAACACCACGATGATGCGCTGTGATGATAGAATCCGAGATGCGGTCGTCACTAATAGTAAATACGCAAATACTAACCTGCTTGATCGCTTGCTTAATCTGATTTATAATTATCTGGCGACATTCTTCACCCGGACTAAAAAAAGCACTAGCCGTCTTTTGAGGAAGAGAGAGCAGTGCATTCTGCGAAGCTTTGATCCAATCTAGTACGAATGGATAATTTTCCGGAGAGGCTTCTGCCATTGCTATCTCATAAATTTTACTTCGTAAGAAAATCAGTTCTTGTTCACTCAATGGTCTGTCAGCAAGCAGTGCCTTTAACCCTGCTTTTTCTACTTTACTGAAAATATGATCTTGAATACTCGTCTCTAAATGTTTAATAATTTCTTCCATGTGTCTATAGTTTGAATGTCTTCCACTTAGCAAGCATCTCTTGTGTTCGCTTGTTCAACTTGTTTACAGCCTCAATAGCTTGCGAGGTTGGCGCCTCATCAGCGCTTTGTAAAACAACTAATAGGTAAAGCAACTTATCTTGTAAACTAACCAACGTCTCATTCTCCAAAGTGCTTTCAGCAATGCTACCGTATAAGGCATCTGGATTGTCGGGTAATCCATTACCACGGAAAGTTTGAACCAACTCTTTCTTTCCCTTTGGCCATTTCATTTTAGGGTCAGCAAGTTTAGCATCAATAAGATCACGTAGATTTTGAACCTGACTATATGTTTTATAGCAGGTTAATGAATTACTAGTTTGAAGTTGTAAATCACTTGCACTGATGTTAACGCGGGGATCAAGCCGAACATCAATTTTATTTTCCTGAACAACTCCATCTATCCAAAGTCTAACTGTATAGGTTCCTGGATGAACATACGGACCCATTGGGCCACTGGCTGAATTCTTATAGACCGCTGCGATAGAATATTGACGCTGTGCGCCTTTAGGTGACTCATAGCGCAAATTCCAAACTAACCGGTGATGACCTGTATTTGCTGAAAGTGTTTTTGAAGGCCGAGCCCAATATGTTGGAAAGGCCATGGTAAGAGAATCTATAACTTCTGGCTTATCCAAACTGGAAAAAGATTTTATGATCTCACCTTGATTGCCTACTATCTCTACCCGAACTTCTTTAGCTGGTTGACTTAAATAATAATCCAACGTGGCTCCATCAGGCGGATTTTTTCCTGCCGGCTCTTCGGGCGCCAAGGGTGTATCTGCAAACATATTGTGTCGAACTCGGGTAGCTTGCGCAGGCGGAAACAGAAATGATTTATTCTTATCTAGCTTGGCTAGGCTCCTTAACGGACTGATATTATCTAAAATCCAAATTGAACGACCATGTGTTCCTACAACCAAATCATCATCGTGAATAACCAAATCACGCGCTGATGATCCGGGCATATTCATTCTTAGCACTTGCCAGTTTTCACCATCATCTACAGAGAAAAATACTTCGCGCTCGGAACCGGCAAAAAGTAAACCGGGTTGCTTAAGGTCTTCCCGCACTACATTGATGGGTGAAATTGGATTTAATCCTTTAACTATTTCTTTCCATGTTGCTCCACCATCATGAGTTTTGAAAATGTGTGGCTTCATGTCATCCTTGCGGATAGCATTAACGGCAACATAAATTGTATTTGCATCGAAGTGTCCACCGTCTAATTGTGAAACTTTATCCCAGGATGATAAAGATGGTGGTGTTACATCTTTCCATGTCTTTCCCCCATCGGCAGTGCGGTGAACAAGGCCATCATCGGTGCCAGCCCAAATAGTATTTTTATCTTTTACCGATCCCGCCACAGCGTAGATAACCGCTCGGGGCTTCATGGTTTTCATTTCTTCCGTTTTAAAATCGCCAACACTTGCCGGAATTTCATTTTGCTTGCGCGTTAAATCAGGGCTGATGACTTCCCATTGCTTGCCACCAGTAGTAGTCTTCCACAAAACATTGGTTCCTAAAAGCAATGCATCCGCATCGGCCGGATGAAAGATCAATGGCAACGTTCTTACCATACGATATTGCCCGGAGCGAATTGCTTCAGGAGCAACATTTTGTGTTTGGCCTGTCTTCTTGTTAAAACGAGTTACACGGCCACCATAAATTATATCTGAATTTTTAGGATCGGGAGCTACGTATGCATACTCATCCGCACCTACACCCATCCAATCCCGAAAGGAAATTTGACCTCCATCACTACGGCTGGTTATGCCAATGGCTCCACTCTCCTGCTGACCTCCATACACCCAATATGGAAATTGATTGTCGGTAGCAACATGATATAACTGAGCCGTTGGTTGATTGTACCACGAGCTCCAGGTGCGGCCAGCATTTACAGTCACGATCGCCCCTTGATCAGCAGCGAATAACATAATGTCAGGTTGTAAAGGGTTTATCCAGATGCGATGATAATCATCACCACCGGGTGCACCTTTAAAGGATGTCCAGGTATAACCACCATCATCCGAACGATAAGAAGCAACGTTTGCTGAGTAAACAACATCTGGATTTTTTGGGTGCACCTTTATCTCTGCAAAGTCGCTACCACGACTATAGATTCTTCGATCGGTGGTAGTGATTTTCCAATTCTCGCCTCCATCATCACTACGATATACACCGGCATTAACGCGCGCATCTACAGTTGCATACATTCGTTTAGGATTACTTAACGAAATCCCAAAACCAATTCTGCCTAAACCTTGTTGCGCGCCCGGCAAACCTTGCGTTAGTGGTTTCCAGGTGTTGCCGCCATCGGTAGATTTATAAAGTCCACTGTTTGGTCCTGAGAAAGATGCATTCTCCCATGGTCCTTCCTGATGCTCCCATAAGTCGGCATAAATTATTTCTGGATTGGTTGGATCAAACTCCACTTGTATGGCACCGGTGTTATGATTTTTATACAAAACTTTTTCCCACGATTTTCCACCATCCTTTGTTCGAAATACACCGCGCTCATCATTGGCTCCGTAAGGATGACCTAATCCAGCAACGATAACTATATCTGGATTAGTGGGATGAACAATCAAGCGACCCACTTGTTGCACATCACGCAACCCAATGTGTTTCCAGGTTTTTCCGCCATCAATAGATTTATAGATTCCATCACCTACCCCTAAGTCGGGTCTATGCAACCCTTCGCCACTGCCTACATAAATAATATTTGGATTGGATGGCGACACGGCTAAATCACCGACTGACCCCGTTGGCTCCGAATCGAAAATTGGATTCCACGTTCTACCGTAATCATCCGATTTCCAAACGCCACCGTTGTTCACACCCATGTAAAACACATTGGGTTGCGTAGGCACACCAACTGCTGCAACAGTTCGCCCCGCGCGGAACGGCCCGATCATGCGATACGCCAGATCTTGATAAAGTTCTGGTGAGATGGGTTGCGCTGTTGCGATAAAGGAAATGCAGGTGAGTAAAATCAGAAGTCGGATCATGGTTTTATAGATTTAAAATTCTTAGATGCTGGATACTAGTGACTGGATGTCCTTGACTACACGTTGACATATTACTTCAATATTAATAATACTACTATCGACTAAATACTATGGACTATCGACTACTTAATTCTCTTAGGCTCACTCAATATAAACATCCGCATGCGAATATCTGATTCAGGGCGGTCGGATCGATTTGTTTTTGCAGTTGCAATTTTATCTAATACATCAAATCCAATTTCCAATTCGCCATATACCGTATATCCGCCATCCAAATGTGGCGTGCCTCCTAACGTTGTATAGATTTTTTTCTGTTCGTCATTGAGTGTTAAATTTTCAAAACCAGGTGCTAATCTCCGCTGCATAATCGCGCTATCTAACTGTGAAGCTCGCCAAGCTGGTTTTTGTACAATATAAAATTGGCAGTTGCTACTCGCCTTTTCGGGATTGTTGTCTCGCGCTGCTGCCAGCGCTCCGCGTTTGTGATAGATTCCTTTGTCTGTTCGAAACTCAGCAGCAATTCTATCACCTGGTGCATTGCCATTTCCTAATTGTTGACCTGCTAATGCATTCTTACTGGTGGGGTCACCTCCTTGAATCATAAAATCCTTTATCACTCGGTGAAATAATAGTGAATCATAAAATCCCGATTTTACTTTGGCAACAAAGTTATCGCGGTGAAGTGGAGTTTCATTAAAGAGTTTCGCAACCATATCGCCTTCTGAGGTCGCGATCAGAATGTGGTAGCGCCCGTCTTTTTCATCAATTTGCTTGCGGTATTTTTTTATAGCCGATGATTCCCCTTCCGTTAGTTTACGAAACGTTTTAGGTGTGCTGCATCCCAGCGCCAATACAAAAATGGTTGAAAGCAAAAGAAACTGTCTGATCATAGTAAATAAATTAATCCACTAAGTTATTAAAACGAGTGTGACAATTAATGGAAATTACTGGTTCGGTTACCTTTATGTTTAATCGTGTATTTTAGGAGTAAGTTTTTATCTATCTTTCTAAAAAGCATTAACCCTTCACTATGGAAGTAACCCAAATTTTTGTGCTGGCTCTCCTGCCCCTGCTCATCATTTTGCTATTCACTATGTTTGTTACCGTAAAACAAGGAAACATTGGGGTAGTAACGGTGTTTGGAAAATACAGGCGTATCATGCGACCTGGATTAAATGCCCGGATTCCGATTATTGAAGTTATCCATTCCCGCATCTCAATACAAAACCGTTCGGTTGAATTGGAGTTTCAAGCAACCACCATCGATCAGGCAAATGTAAACTTTAAGGCTATGTTGCTCTTTGCGGTGCTCAACCAACAGGAGGAAACCATAAAGAATGTGGCCTTTAAATTTATGGACGAGGAAAGTTTTACCACCGCGCTCGTGCGAACCATTGAGGGTTCTATTCGCAGTTTTGTAGCTACTAAAAAGCAATCCGAGATTCTTTCCCTGCGAACGGAAATCGTGTTGGAGGTAAAGAAACAATTGGATCACACCTTGGAAGAATGGGGTTATCATTTGTTAGATCTTCAATTGAATGATATTGCTTTTGATGAAACGATTATGAAATCAATGGCTAAAGTGGTGGCCTCAAATAACCTTCGGGCCGCAGCCGAGAATGAAGGCCATGCGTTATTAATAACTAAAACTAAAGCTGCCGAAGCTGAAGGAAACGCCATAAAGATTTCTGCCGAAGCTGAAAAGATTGCCGCTCAAATGCGAGGTCAAGGTGTTGCGCTTTTCCGCGAAGAAGTTGCAAAAGGTATGTCGCAGGCAGCCAAAGAAATGCAGACTGCCCATTTAGACTCCTCCTTCATTTTGTTTTCAATGTGGACTGAATCGTTGCGCCATTTTGCTGAACAAGGAAAGGGTAATGTAATCTTCCTAGATGGTTCTACCGACAGCATGAAAAGAACTATGCAAGAAATGATGGCCTTGAGTAAGGGCGTTGCAACCCTTAACCCTGAGGCAACCAAATAATTAACCCAACGAGATATTGAAGTCTTGTTGGATTGATAAACTATTCTTAATAGATAAAAATTATGACCAGTTTGTTGGGTTGATATTTTTTGCGGCCCTCAAAATATCTATTCTACTTATTTGTCCAATTAAAACTCCATTTTCTACAACGGGCATCCTGCGGATTGGTGAATTAAGAAATTCAGTGGCTGCGTCTACAACCGTGCTATCTGGCGACAAAGTTTTAACCTCGCGAGTCATGTAATCGGAAACAACAGGATCGCTATGCGGCAAATTGTGATAGGCCTGATCAACGATAATTCTCAAACAATCGCGCTCGGAAATTATACCAATTAGTTTTTTGTTGTGATCTAAAACCGGAGCTCCTGAAATTCTCTTCTCAATCATGATATCAATTACTTCATTAATCAATTGATCTGGGCGCACCGTTATCAGATTATGCTGCTGTACCATGTACTTAACAATGGTTTCATACTTGGTTTGCCCGGCACTTAGTTCCTCTTTACTTTTAATTGCAGGTTTAAAATTCATAATACTGTGGTTTAGGTAGGTTTAGGTAAAGAAATATAATCATTATCAGCCACTATCAAAAGCCAAAAAGGCGCGCATGTAAGTAAATCAAGCTCAATTTCATTTTTTAAAGCTTCCATCACATTAAAAACTCATTAGAATCCTGCTTAAAGAAGAGCCAGAATATTCCTATCTTGGATTCAAACTAATTATAGGTGAACATTTTATTCTTGATGATTAGCGGTTCATTTTAGAAATCACTTTTTCAAAACACTTTACTTTTATTAAAATGATTGATTCTCCCATAGTAAAATCCAATCCAAATCTTCTAGTCTTTTTACCCATTTTAAGTACGGTGTGGAGCGATGCTGTTTTAACACCAAGCGAAATTTTAGCATTGGAGGGTTTAATGGACAGCCAACAATGGCTTACAGAAGACGAACGTAAATTTATGTTATCAAAGATCAACCCATCTACTCCACCCACAGTAGATGAATTGATGCAATGGCGCAACGCTATCAGCCAAGTAGCAAGCACATCTACTCCACAAGAATCTTTAGTTAATTTGGGAATTCGACTCGCTGCCTTGCATAATAATGGAAAGGTTAGTGACCAATTAGTTCAAGCAAAACCAACTCTACAGAAAATAGAATCAACGTTGGGGGTAATCAGTCGTGAAGCAGGTTACAACTTTCAATCAAACCGAAACACAATTACAGCCAGCCAGGCTACGCAGCAAAATTTTAGTACGGATGAACTGGCAAAAATTCTTGACGGACAGCAGGCAGACATTATTAGAAAAGTAAAAGCAATAATTTCAGATCCTGAGTTTCAATATGTAAGCCCTGGTGATTTGGATATTTATAGAGCGCGGGTATTGCAATGGTGTAAAGACTTGGCCGGGCAAGGGTATGGCGCCATGGCCTACCCTAAAGAATTTGGTGGCGGTGGCGATATGGCTGCTTACTTTACCATTATGGAAACATTGAGCTACCACGATTTAAGTTTGGTAATAAAATTTGGAGTTCAATTTGGCTTGTGGGGAATGAGTGTTTACTTTCTTGGTACTGAAAAGCATCACGCCAAGTATATGAAAGACATTGGTACGCTTGAATTGCCCGGTTGCTTTGCTATGACCGAAACAAATCATGGCTCTAATGTAAAAGGCATTGAAACTACGGCCACGTACAATCACTCATCCAAGACTTTTAAAATTCATACCCCTAATGAATATGCGCGCAAAGAATACATTGGCAACGCAGCCTTACACGGTCAAATGGCTACCGTATTTGCAAAATTAATTATTGATGAAAAAGATTATGGCGTAAGCGCATTTGTTGTTCCCCTAAGAGATAAAAAAGGAAAAGTATGGCCAGGTGTTAAGATCAAAGACTGTGGCAGAAAGATGGGATTGAATGGTGTTGACAATGGTGTTATCTATTTTGATCATGTTGAGATTCCAAAAGAAAATATGCTCGATCGGTTTTCATCGGTGAATGATGAGGGAAAATTTGAGAGCCCTATCGCCAGCGACAACAGAAGATTTTTTACCATGCTGGGAACCTTGGTGGGTGGGCGAATTGGAATTCCACGTTCAGGGAATGCCGCTTCAAAATCAGGTCTTACTATTGCTATACGGTATGGTGACCAACGCAGGCAATTTGGACCCGAAGGCGGAAGCGAAGTTCCTATTCTAAATTACAGAACGCATCAACGCAGGTTGATGCCTTTATTAGCAAACACCTACGCCCTTCACTTTTCATTGCAATACTTGACTAATCGATTTCTTAACCGCAAAGAAGAAGAGATGCAGGAGATTGAAGCCCTTGCTGCGGGTTTAAAATCTTTTGCTACATGGAATACCACGGCTACCTTACAAACCTGTCGCGAATGTTGTGGCGGCAAGGGGTACTTGTCTGAGAATCGAATTGAGGTTCTTAAAAATGATACTGATGTTTATATGACTTTTGAGGGTGATAATACGGTGTTGATGCAATTGGTTGCTAAAAGTCGGTTAACCGAATTCAGGCAGGAGTTTGGTAATATGAATGTGTTTACGATACTAAATTATATTACCGACCAGGCAAAGACGACTATTACTGAGTTGAACCCTATTATTGTTCGCAATACAGATGAAGCTCACCTGCTTGATTCTGGATTTCAATTAGATGCATTTAAGTATCGCGAGCGCGATAT